>JAABUL010001266.1_pt1 | contig 49060 bp, 46 predicted proteins | sample 5559151 | NCBI WGS metagenome assembly JAABUL01 (sample SAMN10711876, study PRJNA513368) | rock metagenome | isolation source: Antarctica rocks | place: Antarctica: Victoria Land, Pudding Butte sud
ATCGCAATTGTCCCCCCCCCCCCCCCCCCCAAATTTACTATTGAATTCAGACATTCTTGATATTCTCAAACCTTCAACGCTTTCGCATTAGAAAAATCAATCAAACAGGTAAATATGACGCTGGTCAAACGTTTCACAGTGCTAACATCCTTGTAGCCTCCCCCCGATCCGCGAAGCCATCATGCCATCGTCACGTCGAAGTCAGAACCTATCTCATCAAGATCGAAGAAACCTTCTGGCAAAGCCAAAGCTGACGTCTTACCCAGGCCTTCAATACACTAAAACTGAGCTCAATGGAGTTGAAGTCCGAAGAGTATGGTGGCAGATATCGTACCTCACACCCGTGTGAGGTAATGAGTTCCTCGATACGAGCGTTACAGTGTATGCTGGCGTTATTCATGATGATCACACTTCGAGCTGCTGGAAAGGCGTTGCAATGAGGCAACAGCTCATCCGATATTCAAAGAACGCTTCAGAAATGCTCTCTCTTTCTAGAGACTTGATAGCGAGCTGATTCACCAACTGATGCATAGGCTTGATGACATCACCCCGTAGTCTCGTTGAACAGAGTCTCATCGACGAACACAAGCTGTTCAGCTGTCAGCTGCAACAGGTCGGCAATTCAGTTTAATCGCAGCTCATCGTTCTGTCTGATGCCGACACGCTGTTTCCTCTTTTCACTTCAGTGTCTCTTTTTCAGAATCCTGAATATCGTTGTATATCCCACTCCTTTCATAGAAACTACATCATCTCTTTCTGCATGACTCATGACTGTTGCTTCAGGTATGTAATTGGGGAGTCCTCAGCGGCTGGAAAGACCTTTCGGAGGGCGCTCTTCGAACGAAACTGAGGTCTAAAGGAAGAGCCATACATGAAGAGATTCTCTTGCATAATATAAACGGTGTTACGGTGACAGTGAACCTCTTCGGCGATGACGGGGGAGCTTCAATGTAAAAGCAGGAGGCGTAGTATCTTCGAGCGAAGAGCCGGAGCCAGTGAACCTGTCATAGCTAGCTACACAGAAGATCAGTAGTTGTCTAGTTGAGACGTTTGACCAGCTTCATATTTACCTGTTTGTTTGATTTCTTTGACAAAACAGGCTTTCAAGGCTTGGTGGTAGAAGGGTTAACCTAGCACTCGTCTAAACCTAGCAGTCGTCCAGCCCTATAGGGCTGATAATCCACATTTTATATTTTATTGCTACCAACGTATAATTCTTCAACATATCAGCAAAACGATGGCAGCCACCCCCCTATGTTCTTCATACCTTCTGAAGATATCGAACTTCCACAGGAAGAGCGCATAACGCTTGCTCAAGCCTATTGGAATGGGGCTACAGCAGCCAACGAAAATCCTTCCAAAGCAAAACTCGCTCGTCAACATGGCATATCAAAGAGTACTCTTACGAATCGAATCAATGGTCGAAAGGCTGCTTCTGTACGCAATCAGCATTTTCAAAGACTTAGCCCCGAAGGAGAAGCAGCTATATGTGACTGGATCCTACGTCTTCAGGCTTGAGGCTGGCCTCCTCGTGTGGAGCAAGTACGTTCGATAGCTAAAGAACTACTAATAAAAAAGGGGAATGATAAGCCAGTCGGAATCAATTGACCCCAGAAGTTTCTAAAACGTCATTCGCAAATCAAAACAGCATATATTTCTCCGCTTGACAAAGAGCGTGCTATGACTCAGAATCACGATATTTTAGCTGACTGGTTAATTACGATACTGCAAGAGTCATGAATGAAGAGATTGTCGATGAAAGAAGAGAGAATCAACGAACAAAGATATGACAAAAGAAGATTAATTATCTACTACGTCTAGATTCTGAACTCTTTACTTCAAAATCTTCTTCAGCTTCTATTCAAAAACGAGCTGTCGTAGTCTCAGCTCAACAAACAAAGATGTGAAATAAGGAGATCAATGATCTACTACGTCTAGGCTCTGAGCTCTTCACTTCGGCATCAATGACAGCAAGCTCTAGACAAAAGAAGAAGAAGCAGCTGATAGTTAAGCTACGGGTCAGGCAGCTGAAGCTGAAGCGGAAGCAGGACCAGGATCAGGACCAGGACCAGAGAAATAACGTGATATCTATAACTAGTCAATCAGAGCGAGGCATGCGTATCAGAAGGGTCTCGAAGAGGTTCTATTAGCTACGTAGTTCACCTAAAACGAATCGTTTGAAGCAATAAAATATGAAATGTGGATTATCAGCCCTATAGGGCTGGACGACTGCTAGGTTTAGACGAGTGCTAGGTGGACCCTTCTAGCGAGAATATCAAGAATGTCTGAATTCAATAGTAAATTTGTGGGGGGGCGCGACAATTGCGATGCCAAGGAATCCATAGCTTTCTGCACACGCTAATAGCATGCTAAACGGGTAGCAATCAGCCTCCTCGGCATCCCCCCCCCCAAAAGCATCCCAGTGGCTGACAATGATCAAAGCGGCAATCTTTCCTAACGGTGCACACGCAGGACTTCCGCGGTCAAGACGGCGAAGCGCCTGACAATTCCGGTCTGATTCTTGGGTCGGGCCCGGCGTTTTGGCAGCTGGGGTTTAGGTTTACGACGTGACCTGCGAGCACGGGAATGCTGTCGGTTTTTAACATCTGCTTTGGAAGTGGACGGGCATGGTGGAATATTACCTTTAGAAGTTGTGGCTGCTATGGATGACGTCGTTCTTTTCCCTCTTTTCCTGCCCCTTGGTCAAGATACACTGCGGTATCTGGAGGACTGGAGACCCAGCCCGCTCACTCACCACTGGTTAGGCCAGCAGGTTAGTACGTTTGAAGTCAAATCACCCTTCATCGATGATTTTGATTTTTCTAAAGCTTGAACGTTTCTGCTATCAAGGCCCCTCTAAATCTTTCTTGCCTGTCGCAGCAAATATGTACTAGAACTCAGACAGCTTAAGCGTAAAAATAAAAAGCGAAATCCATCATATGGCCGCAACGCTCGCTCATCTCGCCAACAAGCATGTACATTGAAAAAAGGAAAAGTAGAATCGCTGCCCAGAATCTCGTTGCCTCACCGTTCAGCAAGAACATCCATCCTCACCGCAACCCCCTACTCCTCTCACTCGCCCGACTCGGACTCGTCCTGCTCCTCTCATCCTCCTCGAGCACATCGCTCAACCTCGTCGGATGATGATGTCTCGGCATCGCCTCCCACCCAGGGCCATACCCACTGCCATCATAACCCCCCGGCGCCGCTTGAGCCCCCTGCTGAGCAGACCCGCTCCCATAACCCGCAGCATCGGGTCTTGGCCTTGCACCATTGTTGTTGCTGCCACTGACAGCGGTAGTGGGACCGCGGCCATATTCCACACCTGCTATGCCGCTGGAGGTGCCGTAGCGCTGGCCGTACATGCGCTCGCGCTCTAGCGCTTCCTGGACGTCGTACTCATCGCTATCCTCGGAGCCGAAACCCTGACGGCGTTGGAAGGGACGGCGAATTTCGCCATTCTCGTCGAGTTCCGGGTCATCTTCGCTGAGGGTGTCATTTGTGACGTAGGAGCGGTCGTCTGGCTCGGTGTGGATGCGGGGATCCGGGTCCTCGGGGTTTAGAGAGGCGGACTCATGTTGGTAGAAAGAGGATTGCTGGGTGGCGGGTTGTTGGGTGATGGGGATGGCGGGACCGTAGCGGAGGTAGGTGCTTGTGTTGGATGAGGAAGGAGGTTGTGAGGTTGGTTGTTGGAGAGAGGGATAGACAATGTCTTTGGGAGGTTGGGACGTGGTGGGGGCGGTTGGTGGTGTTTGTTGAGGTAGCTGAGAGATAGTGGTTGGAAGGGGTGGAAGTTCGGGTTCGCTCTGGGGTGCAGCTCGCCCGCTTTCGGTGAAGGGGTCGGTGTCCGTCTCCGATCGTGTGGGGTCGTAGGTTGTGTAACCAGGTTCGTCCTCTTCGGCTGTTTCTCCTTGAGCAGACGCAGTATTCGGACCCCCTGGATATGGCCCTTCTCTAGTAGAAGGCCGATCTGTGCTTTCCTGTCTACTGGGGCCTCCTTGCATCATCGGTACCACTTGAACGCCACCAACTAAAGTAGGCTTTCCAGCTCGCAGAGACGTTGTGCGATCACGCTCCTCTTGTTCCCTTCGGCCCAGCTCTTCCCACGCTCTTCGCGCTTCTTGCTTGGAAATCTCCAGTTCACGCCTCATCTCCTTTACCATCTGTTCTGCAGTACTCTTTGTCTGATAAGACGTATTTTTCTCAGTTTCTACTTTGCTTAGCTCGGCAATCGCTTTGGCACGAGCCTCTCTTTCCTGCCGAAGGGCCTTTTCCATCCCAGCGTGCATCTCTTGGGCTCGTTCTTGCTCAGCTCTAGTCTCGAAGAACCACCGCTGAAATTTACGCTCGGAAGATGCTCTTAGCCGCTGTAGCTCGACAACAGCATGAAAGAGATTGGCTCCGGCAGCGGACAAGTCCGTTACTTGACGAGATAGTTGTTGACCGATGGGATCACGTTCCAGCTCATGGCTATTTTCCTCCAATCGTTTGATCCAGTACGACGTCAGACCCTCCCAATGAGACGAAAGCGTCTCCCACCTCTCGAAAGCATGAGGGAACGATGATGCATTAGGATTTCGTGGTTGTGTTGATCGACTTTGTTCTGGTAAAGGTTGAGCGCGGGTACGTGGCGTCGGTCCACCTTGGAAAGCTGATGCATCGCCAGAAGGATTTACCCGGGTTTGGCTTTGTGAATTGACCGCACCTACAGAGGAAGGCTGCGGCGCTTGGGTCGGCCTTTGCGTAGCTGAAGTCGCTCTGGCTGACGATTGTATGGGCCTCGGTTGCGATGGTTGTGATACAGACGTTGCACGGGGTCTCGGAGTTGGCTGGTAGCTGCCCGTATCTGGATCGCTGACACGCGGTGTTTTCTTTGTTCGATTCGCTGTAGGAACATAGACTGACGGTTGGTATGCTGGTTGGGTAACTGGAGGTACATTGTTTCTAGCATCACTGCTGCTCAAACGGTCTCCTGGCCTTCTGTCATTCGTGTTTTGTAGTGGAGGTGGATCAGTCCCAGCCAATCTCGTATCTGACACAACTCTTGATCTCCGGCTTGGTCCGTCTTCGCCGCTACCGACACGCGGCACAACGCCAGCAGCGCTCGTTCTCCTTGTATTCAATATTTCCTCTTCTTGGGCTTGTCGTTGTGCCTCTTCATCCTGTTGTCTTTGCCTTGATTCATTCTCTGCCTTTCTCTTAGCTTCCCGGTCTCTACGCTGCCTCATTATGTCTGTAGGTGTTCGGACGCCACTTCGAGATTCTCCAGGCACTGGAACAGGCCCAAGGGCATTTTGGGGGCCACCATTCTGCGCACGTCCAGTACCAGAAGGTGCCGCAGTTGGTCCTCCACCAGCTAAGTTGGACATTGAAGCGTTCTCCTCGATAAGGTCGGGCGTGAAATCTCTGGGTTTCCGTAAAGCTTCTTCTAGGGTGTAAAGGATCGCAGAGGCGGTACGTTTTGAGATGTGTGTAGTTCTTTGCGGCCACCAAGAGGACTCGGTTGAAGGTCTCCTACTAACACCAGGGGTGGAAGAGCCTTCGTCTTCCTCACTGAGAGGCTGTACAGCTCTGGCGATAGAACGCTGTCTCCCAGCTAAGCGAAGGGGTGCGGGTTGAGGTCTGGGTTCGGCGACACCTTGCGTGTGAGCGCTCGAAAGTCGTTGCTGTTCGAATCTTGGAGTTCGTCTTAGGGTGCGTGTGCTACCAGACGAGCTGGAAGGGCGTGGCTGAGGTGGGTTGTGATACAATGGAAGCTGGCGCTGCTGGCGTTGTGGTAAAGCTTGAGTATGACTTTCGTGAATGTCGTAAGGCTCATCAATCGTAGGTGGGTTGGGTCGAGACAGGGCAGGCAGTTGCACGGAACCCTCTGCGCTTAAGAAATGCAACTTGAAGCCTGTTGTGGTTATTTCGATCAACAATTGGCCTCGCCGGTGCGTATGGCTACTCTCCTTGGAGGTAACGATGCGTTCACACTAGGTAGCTAGGAATGCAAAGTCTGCGTGCACAATGTATGAGAAGGTGGGATTTGGGACTTTTGGGGCGGCGGGTAAGGTGAGATGGCTGGATGCTGAGGTTTTTGATATTCGATGGCTGGGAGAGCGAACTTTCGCTTCGACAACCAACGAAGCGGAGACTCAGCGGAAACTCAGCGGAAACCCAATAAATTGGGATAATAAGTTGCCTTCAGCGTGTTTCGAGAGTCTAAATTGAATTATCGGTTATAATGAGACCTGGTGGAATCCACAATTCTAAGCTCACAGTACTTCTTCCAACTCCACTAAACAAAACCCACATTCACCGCGGTCCGTTCAAGGTTCACGGCAGATCGCGGTGTTGTACAGGCAGTGCCTCGCGATTAACTTCCCTTCTCTGCTCCGGGTCGTCAAATCACAAGACGTGGTGGGCACAATTGCACCTGCAACGGCTATTGCTCCAGCCTAAGTAGCTCTTCATCATATGGCGGTGGAACGAAGGGTGAGTGTCAAAGACAGGCACCTGGTGCCATGATCAACGAGCAGAGGTGCATAACTTATTGCACTTGCTTGTGGAGATAAGGGTAACACGAACGACAGTGGCATCGAGGTGGTGGAGATGTTGAGAAACCCTCATTGTGCGCCGGTAAAATCGTGGCTGGGATTTCAATGCGCTGGCACTTAGAGCCACCCCTGCGCTGCACCTGCAAGTCAAAGCTGCCCGACCATCTTCTCTCAGTTGTCGCATGTTGGGAAAGCTGTCGCAGTGAAGAGAGCAGACAAGAGAATGAACCCGAACTCCCCATTAAAGATGAACGGTCTCAAGCTCCGAGTGCCAAAAGTCACAGATGGGATTATCCAATTGGCGTCCTCCTTATCCATGGTTCTTCGTGACCCTACCACATAAGCTCTCCCATTGGCCTCCGTTTACGCGGCAAACGCCAATCACCATGGCTAACTGACCAACCTCCCAGCTTTACGAACATGTGGATGTGATACCTACTCTCGTAACTCATTATTGCTCCATGGAGTCGTTGTTCCGATTCTTCGAAGAGCGATTGCACGACTCTGCCAAAAGCGTGTACCGTCTTTTGCGACGACCAATACCGTCTACGGAGCAAGTCGCTCGTGCTTCTTCTAGGAACTTCACTGTCCCAAGTCCGTGTCATCTCGAGACACCTGATGGCAACCAGACTGCCTGTCAAGGCAAGATGCAGTCCCACTCACGCTAAACCGGTGATATTTGAGAGACTACAAGGGATGAGCGATTTGTTTATTATAGCGCCCCTTGTGCCATTAATATACTGAGAGCCACCCTCGACTGCTAGTTTCTCAAGCCTTCTTTCACTTTTGAGCTGTTCCTTCTCTCTTGTTCGGTCTGTTTCCTCGTCTACTGTGCCAACGGTGATTTTAAGAATGGATCGTGGCTTGTTGCTTATCCCTTGCATCAGCCAATACTTATGTACGCTGACAAGGTTTAAATGCGGTTTTGTGGGGAACTCTGGAATGTTTGCGGGCCCCCACAATGTGGTAGTGGACTTATAAGACTAGATTTTCCCACTCAGCAAAGGGCTCCGAGTTTCTCTCCGTTCCTGGTCCTTGATCATGGGCGGCCATAGCACCGACTTCAGCGACGACTACCCTATATGTTCTGTCGTATCTCCTCCCGACGAACTGTATTCTGTGCCTAAAAGTACTCTGAACATGAGTCACTATATCCCTCAAGACTTGCACTTTCTTGGGACGAAAACCAGAAGGCCATCAAACGCTCCACCGCCCTCACCTGTGTTGTCGCCAGAGCATACTTCGAAAAGTCTACTTTGTCACCAAGCGGACCTTTTATCATCCCGCAACTGTTCTTTGTCTTATCTTGAGCAGCAGCTTGGAAATATACAACCGCAACAGTACCAGGGCGAAACTCTGGATCTGGGCTGCGAACAAGCCAGGCGCAGGTTTTCCTTTGAAGACAAACCCTTCGATAATGAAGATTGCAATTATATTCACGGCTGTCGCTGCCATTGCTCCTCACATGATGATGATTCTACAATGGTCGATCTGTCAAGTCGAGCGCAATCATTATGCAGCGAAGCAGACACCATTCTTGAAGAAACCAGTTCAAAAGACAGAACACTCTCCTGTTACACCGCGCCTAAAGCCTCTTTAAGCTATGACTACCCTGAGTTATACCCTTCGAATCCTGACTCACTTATATATACCATGCCAAGTCCAACTCCGTCTACCAACAACGTAGAAAGCCCCCCATTGAAGCCGTATCTGGAAGCTCGGCGAAGCTACGGACTATTCGGATCCCCACCAGTTGTCGCACGTAGCAGGCAGATATCGCTACCCATTATCAACATGCCTAACGTCAACCCCAAAATAAACCCTCAAATGGCATCAAGCAGAGCCCAGTCTTGGCACGCATCTCCAGTCTACTCTCCAGGGCGCAAACCACCAAAGCCTCCACCGGAAATAGAGAAATCTATATTTGAGGACTATGACGAGGACAATGTCGAAGAAAAGAAACTCTCGAACCGATTCCGTCATCTGATGCGAAGATTGCATTGTGGATAGCAGAGGGTTATGACATGGCATAAATTGTCGTTGTAGTATTATCATTGAATGTCTCGCGTTCAGAAGCATATTCCTCTCTTTCCAGCGATTGCAGTGGACCAAACCATGGCTTTGGTGTTTCAATGGCCGGGGAAATGCAGGCTCAGGGTTTTTCTCAACTCCCTGTTATGAAGTGCCAAAAAAGTTGGGCACCGCGGCAGTCTGACTTGCAATGTATCTCGGCTCTTACTAGACATCACTGATATCTTCTCGAACTATGAAAGTTTGACCAATTGTTCGAATCCACGAGGGCAATTCTTTCCCAGCAACTTTTCACAAGAGTTCATCAGCAGACTGACGTGGCAACCTGCAGAAGCGCCTCATGAGCAATGGCTGCCAATATTGTGCGTGTCCACCTCCCTTGCGGTGGTTGCTCAAGCTGCACGTCAAACCCAAACGTAAATCTCATCAAATCACCGTCCGTGAGATGCGACAGTGCCTTACCAGCAACCTCACCCCTTCCCCACCCTCCCCTCCTCCCATTCCTTACCACCAAACCTCCCTTCATCCACCCCAAGCCTCCTCATCTCCTCCTTTACCCTGACCACCCATTCCCCAATCAAGGGATGCTGGTCCGCCACCTCCTCGAAGGTAACCTCTCCCTCCCCTTCCTTATCCTCAACCGCGTATCTCCACACCCCATCTTCCCCCCACCATTCCCGCCCAAATACCTTCTCCAGCTTCAATGCCTCCCTCGCCTCCCCTAGCACCCTCTGTAGCCTCTCCCTCTCCCCTTTGTTTCCCTCTGCCGAAGTCCCCTCGGTTGAAGGACGAAGAGCCCCACATAGCCCCTCCAAAACCCCCAACACCCACCCAGCCCTCAACCCCAGTACCGCACCCAGCGAATACCCCTCATCAAATCCTGGCTGCAACGCAAGTGTCTTCGAAGAGGAAACGCCATCGCGGTAGCCGGCAGTGGTGTGGGTTGTGCGCAGGCGGGGGATGTCGGAGGGTATTTGAGTTTGCAGGGAGGGGTTTGAGGTATGTGGGGGCGACGAAGGAGGGGAATCGGAGAAGATGTCGGAGAGGGTCTGGGTGGGGGGTGTGATGGGAGGGGTGGGTGGTGGGGAGGGAGCCATGGGCGGATGAAGGTTTTTGGTGGAGGTGGCATGTTGAGGTGGTGGAGGAAAATGGTTGGTGGGGCAGAAAACCGGGCTTTAGGCGATCTTTGGGCATACCTAGGTTAGCTTCAAATCGGCACATACTGTGTCTCCATCCAAGGTAAATATAATTCTGCATCTGCATGGTCGCTGCATAGGCATAATCATATCGCAATGATTGTTGGAACTGTCCACGATGTCGTTTTAAAAAGAAATTGCCATCACTAAGGCCACGTTGTATCTACCACTTGGGCCTTCGAACCTACCTCCAGCACTGCGTTATCACTTCTTGAAGATCGGATATCGCAAGAGGTGGTACTTTCTGCAATAAGGGCACAAATGTTTAGAACAAAGCGATGAGCATGGAATAGTCAACAAATGTGCGTATGAGCGCAGTCGAAGAAAGCAAAAGCGAGAGATATCATCCGAGCAAAGTAGCCTGCATGAAGAGTCTATTCTTCCATATGGACACACCAGTAGTCTTCAAACTGTGAGAAGATTCGAAGACCACCGAGCAGATCCTCGTTGGCCTATTGGACTTAAGGATAACATAGAAATTTGGCTGCAGAAGTGAGCGAAGAAAAATAACGGTTGCTCATATGTGGATATTTCTTTGCTCAAGCACCTGAAGCCAGTAAAACGTATTCTATGGAATAGATGTTGCATCAAAAGTGTGATATTAACTATCTACTCTATGTTGTCCATGGAGGCCATGGACTGCATGCCCCTTTTCTGCTCACTTTCCTCATCTGATTACTTCCTTCTAGGATTGCTGTTAGGGGGTTCTACAGTACTTAATAAGTGGAGTTCTCTGTGCATGTTTAGCTGATTCCATGCTGGTTTTGACATCATCGCTTGGCAAGAGTTTGTTAGGCCCCCTGGCTGTGCCTCAGGAAGAAATGAGCGGATTACACATCAAGTTTGTTTATTCAACCTCCTTGATGCGATGATTGGCTCCTTTTGATCAGTGGCAGCCCTGCAGTGATTGGGACCCATCTCTTTAAACCTTCAGTGGATATGTCGCAATGTGGCACGGCGCATCATGCAGAGAACGTCTCAACCTACTACCTAATACAAGAATTTCATTTAACATCAGGTACTCTATCCGATATATTTTCTTTCTTTGGTAAATGTAAACCAATTCGATTGAGGGGATCCCTACCTTCACCACTATGACTTGCATACTATGTAAAGCCAGGTTGCGCTAAGATATAGATTCTTCTAAATAGATCCAGCAACCTAGGTCAGTCATACCGGCTTCTCCGAAGCTTCTATACATTTAGATCACTTGTTTCCCGGCTGGCAGTTATGAAGCCACTGAATGAGACTGAAGCCATGACGCCGCCAGGGCTAATGCCTCCGCTGGGCGTTGTTTCGAATTTCAGCAATCCTTATTCTGATGAAGATGCCATCATACTCACTCTGGCGTTGTGTCTAAGTGCTAGCACTCTCTTGGTCTGGACAAGATTGTATACAAAGCTGTTTATTAGTAAAAACGTTGGATTGGAAGACTGTAAGATCTTAGAATCCAACCATTGCTTTTTGCGTATAAAAGAGCTAATGTTGTGTTAGACACTTCGTTAATTTCTTGGGTATGGACACCTTATGCAGTGGTGCGGGGTTTTCTGATTACTTTCAGCTTGGTTTGATAGGCTATGGTGTAATCGGAGCTGAGGGCATTAGGTATGGCTTTGGAGTCCATCAATGGGATGTACCAAAGTCAAATATACACCAGTTCAGAAAGGTTGGTTCCGTGTTGCTTGAAAGAGATGACGCAGAGAATGAGCTCACAAAGCGCTTTCAGTTGGTTAATGCCGCCGAAATTTTCTACTGCCCTCTGATATTCACGACAAAGCTCTCTATATCCTTACTGTATCTTCGAATTTTCGTACCCAACAATCGCGGGCTTCACTACTACGTCGCCCATGCTCTCATCTGGTTCAATTTACTTCTATATGTTGCAATCATGATGCTATCAATCTTCCAATGTATACCAAGGGGCAGGATCTGGGATTCGTCGGTACCAGGACATTGTATCAACCTCGGTGTTTGTCAAACCATTTCCGCCTCGATGAATGTATTTTCCGACTTCGCCATGCTGCTGTTGCCTATAGAATCTATTTGGCATTTGCAGATGGCTACAAAGCAAAAGGTTGGGATTACCGCAGTATTTGCAGTTGGGCTATTGTAAGTATCCCCCTATGTGGTACTATATGTACAGCAACGCTTCCTAGTCCTAATGAGCAGCAGTGCATGCTTTTCAAGTATTATGCGTCTTGTCACAAGTATTGAAGTCATACACAGCCAAGACTTGACGTATCGACTGAACGAAGAGTATCTTTGGACGTGTGTATTGTCTCCGCTTCTCTACTGGTCAGGCTTCTGATCGTGTATATTCCAGGGTTGCCGAAATAGCCAGTGGACTCCTTTGCGGCTGTCTACCGATCATACCCCAATTCTTCCGCCACTTCGTCCCCAAACTCACTAGTAGATATAGATCGAAAGGCCGCACTATTAGGACCTCCACTGCAACAAGTTCTGGGAAGCCACTCGCCTCGAATGACGGCCGTGACATCCATCCCTCTCTCCCCGAAGGCAACTATATCGAGCTTGGCGAACAGGACAACGTCCGAAAATGAGCAATATCGGGAGTGGATTACAATCCGTCGTCAGGACATTGACAAAAGCTGAAGGGGATAAAGTATCCAAAAGAAGCCTAGTCTTTAAAGCACAATAAACATTCATATCAAGACTGAACATCGATCAAGGCAGGTGATAGAGTCCAAAGGCGTCTCCAGGACTCCGAGTAACTCTTGATTACTTCCCATGCCAACGCCGTATCGCCAGGTCTCGGTTCTTCAACCTTTCATCAAGGAGTTACAGTTGGTGGGGGGTTGGAATAGCCGAGCCGGGGCCGGTAGATTTTTTTTTCCGGCCTCAGCTCAACTTTTTGCATATGCGAAACATACGTTCAAATACATTTCAACCCCGGATCAACATTTTGAATTTGTCTAACTATAGTACATTTACAGCATATGAAAAGCATATGCAAAGCATGAATTTCGTCCTACTTTGCCGCAATGCGGTCAGAGCGACGTGTGACGGCTGCGAGGACTGTGAAGTGCATATGCGAAGCTTATGCTATGCTTACCTTTGCCCTTGACACCTGCGACGATCTTCTTGAGGCGCTTGCTTGAGAGAGAACCTAAGAAAGATTTTACCAAAGCATACGCTCAGCATACGCTCAGCATATGCTGCTCTCTTGAGTGATGAACATAATTGCACGTCTAATTTTTGTGACCTTACTTAATTCTAGATTCGATGCACACTCTAATAGAACATTCGTTAATTGATTCACACTCTCTTCGTTTGGTTCAGTACTGCTGCTTCATCTCTTGCAATTTTCAATTCTGACTCTCTGCTTCTATTCTGACACTCCGCTTCAACTTGGCACGGTTGTAGCGCTCGCTACCTGCTAATTCGGGCTCTTCTAGGGAGTTTGTTCTAGAAGAACTCTTCTGGGTCTAAAAGGTAGCTAGGATGAGCTGGTATCAGATTCATGAGGGCCAAGCCGTATTTAAAGCTCCTAGAAGGATGGACTCAGAAGATCTCTCCCCAGGGAACAGGGCGGCAGCCAGCGAATCCTTGAACTTCATTCTCATCCTTCACAAAAATATATTTCAATACGCATTGGTCCCCTCGTCCTGCTCCTCCTGGCCCTCCTGACCCTCCCAGGCAAGTTCTCTCAGGAAACTTCTGGTGGGAATGAATGTAGGAGGTGAATCGGCATTGAATCAAATAGGTTCAGGAGATCTTCCTCAAGAGAACCAGCTTCGACCCCTGATGGATGCAGACAAAGCTGAGACCTGAAAATGTTGGCTTTTAACGACTGCATAACCTGTCTCGAAGCGCAGCAAAGCAGAAATTACGGCCGAACGTGAGGGAATTCTTTTTTACATTGACTCGCCGACTTCAGAAATAGCGGTAAGGCCATATACGGAAGTTTTTAACCATGTTGATTAACAGGGACTATTGCGAGATCAGTTCATAGTCAACGAGATGTTTTGAGCGAAGGACCTTCGACATTTATTTAACAGACGAGCCGATTACATAACTTCGATCCAGAAATACAGTGCAATGATTCAGAATGTGTATCTACCATGAGGAAACTCGATGAGCAATTACAAGCGACCATTGTGAATCAGCCGACCGTAACTCTTGATGTCATTGACTCTTAACCAATCCACCAAGGACCCAATCTTCCCTCTATCGATTCAACAGAAAAGGAAGACACTATCAACCAGATACTACGACGCGGCTTTGGGCCTAGATGTGGACCGAGGTTTAGATCCGGTACGACGTCTGACTTCAAGAACAAGAAGGAACTCATGACCATTATGTAATTCACCGAGAGGCCAGTCTACTGTGTCTCGCGTCCATTCCAGAGCTTTAAGTGGTTCGGTATGGTCGACCCAAAAGCTAGTATCAACACTTGACACAAGCCCGCTGACATCCTCAGGGTGAAAGAGACTACCGCGAAGTTTAGCTTCTTTGACATAGCGTATTGGGGACGCTTTCATGATCTCTTCCGCATGTTCCTTGATAAAGTCAAGTCGAACTGTGTTGATGGAGCCTATCATATTCAGCATTAGATTCACAACGAATATACATATACGCTTACTTCCAAATGCTTTAGCAGCAGCTAAGCAAGCAGCTGGATGAGAGCTCATAAGGCCGTAGATATCATCGTTATAATGCCTGAGTTGATTTAAGAGGCCCGTTGCAAGTCCTCGCTCTCGATAGTCTTGATGTACCACGAGCTGAGTCACCCAACATACAGTTTTATTATCATACACCCAGCGGCAGGCGAATGCGTTACCGGCAAGGCTGCCGTCCACGATGACCCTCACGTATGAGCATTTGCTGCCATCGAGTAGGTATTCCGCTCGAAGTCTACCCTTACCGAGTCGTACCCGACTACCTCGTGTTTCTCAGCAAGCAAACAAAAAGTTTGAGAGAGAGCCAACTTACCAGCCTTTGCGAACTCTCCTACGACTTGGGCAGCGTGTTCATCCCAGATGCCATAGTGGTCACTGAAGAGCTGTGAGGCTTCCTGAAGCGTACTCTCAGTGACCTGGCTCCCATCATACTTTTCAAACAGTCGCTTCTCCATGTTCAAGCGTCTACTTTGTGTGCGTCTTCTAGACTCAATATGTATTATATGAGGTTGTGCGGAGAATGCGACGGATTTTGCTGATGCTGTCGAAGATCTCATCACGGAGTTGAAGGATTCTAAATAGGCCATTAGTAAAATAAAAGGCTTGAGGACTCACTTCTGGAAAGTAACTGTTTAAGGTAACAAATATCCAACTAGTCGATCATTGTCGGACAATTGGCATGGTCGGCCGAGCTCTAGCGTGGGTCACCTGCATTCTCCGGCTCAGGGCCTCTCACCGGCTCACCTTAAAGCAGCCGCTGCTCACCTGCAAGGTTGGAAGTGGAAGGGGGGGAAATGTTTCGTGATCATGTCTAGAGGGGTAGATTCCCAGTAGGAAGGCGCGTCCGAAGATAGGACAAATCAACGATGGAACTTGGTCATCGACTGCCTAGCCTCAGGAATCTTACTTCTGTAAGGTCCAGGTGTCGATTCATTGCAAGGCTTATTGCTATATTTGCATATGCATAGTGGGGTCAGTGTTTGCTTGTGCGTTCCTTCAGCCTTGCTTCGCTATCGTCGCACTGCCTCAAACTCCCACCTTTCTATGCAAAACCGAAGCTCGATGTGCTCTTCTTCGTCCTGACTTCATTGTCTTAGACGTCTTTGGTCCTCAGCGCAGTGGACAGTGTCGATAAATGGAAGGAGTCAGTGGTGCTGCAAGTGTTGTTGCTGTTATTGTATTTGCTTTGTCGGCCACCAAAACTATACATGACACAATATCCAGAATCAAGAATGGACCAAAAACTATTGCAGAAACAACCTCAGCACTGGAGGATCTTTGGAAAACATTAGAACAGATCAGAGGCTTGGATGCTGAATTTATATCCGTCAATGCAAACCTTCGGAATGTGGTACAAAAATGCGCGGCGGATCTGAAGGAGTGTGAAAACAAAATTGGATGCTTGCGCATACTGCCAAGTAACAAGATAATGGGTAAGGTATTGAAAAGAGTCAAAACCATGCTAAAACAGGATGACTTTCAGGAAATGTGGCGTAAGATAAAGTGGCATGTTTCGGCTTTAAGCCTGCAGTTGCTATCGATTCAGTAGTGAGTTTTGACCATGGTAGTAGATTCTAATGCTGACTGATTTCCATCTCCTCAGTGGTATGAGTCTTGCGCATAGAAACAAGCTACATCAGCTTGATGGGACGCTGAGAGCTGCATTACTGAACGCCTCGGTGGAGTCCAACAAGAACCAACTCGGGACAATCAATAGCCTAGCTTGCCAGCAGATGCTGAATAACTCAGCAATTGCAAGAACCGCGCCACCATCCGAAACCACCCTGAGTCAGACAAAATACGGACCAGAAGATATCCAGGCAGACACAGCATTCTCCCAAGCAACCACACGTCAGTGCGTCAAAGAATGGAGTAATGGAGTAGAAATGGTTCGAAATATGTCGGAGGCTCAGGCCGAGACCTTGAAAGCCGCAATTGGATTGCTGCAAGATTTGTGCCCCACAGAAAGCAGCCGGAATCTCCAGGGGTCTAAAATTCATGAGCCGTCTAAAGCCTCAGCTGATGGTGAAAATGATAGAGCGCAAGACAAGCTTCCTACGGAAGAAACTGAAGAAGAGCTCCGGACTAGCCTAGAGCGTCTTTGCAGTCTTGCGGCGGGAAAAGAAAGGACCGTCTTTTCAAGGGAAGCCCAAGATATCATGGATAACATTGAGCACTTGCTGAACGTGGTTTCTTCCATGATGGAGATCCGCAATCAGAAAGGTAGCGAAAAGAAGAGGAAGCGGCAAGAGACACACTGCAGAGACCATGATGAGCCTGGTGACGAAGACTCGCAGTGCAAGCGTGGGGTCAAGCGAATGAAAGGTCTCCTAGCCACATCTCAGTGCATCGCAGTCAACTCAAATGGTACGTATCAGTCAGACTATTGAAACAAGAGGCAATCTTGTCCAGATGACCGTGTTTCCTTCACACTTTCTTATCACAGAATGTTCTAAGCGTCCGTTCCGATAGAGACATGTTTTTTGGATTCATGGATTTCTGTTCCTGCACGTAGTCATGTCGAACAAGAGTGATATACTGCATGTAATGCATGTTGAAAGAGCGTCACTTGATTCGACAAACGACTCATTGATGTTTCCTGCGCTCTTTTGATTGAGGTCTTTCGAATTAAACCTTCTCTAGCTGCGTCAAGTCGAACAGAGACCTTGGGGTACAGATACACCCGTAAAAATCTGCACGAAAGTCATTATGTCGGTGATGGAACCATCACGATCCACACGAATAGCAAGATCTTGAAGGATTATAACCCTGAAGCCCAGGGTGACGCTAGGCGTAGCGAGATTCTAGAGGTTTTCGAGGGGGCTATAATATACCTTCCTAACAGTGTTTCTAACACCAGGATTTGTGTCTCCTTTCAGCAAAGATCGACCTACGAAGGTTCTCTTCTTGGTAAACCGACGATATCTTTCTCTGCTACCTTACCAGACAATTCAGAGGTCTTCTTACGAATTAAGGATGGTGACAAGAAAGGACTACTGAAGCTGTTCGCGGAAGGAGCAGCTTCTTTCTGGGATCGAGACTCAATCGGTCGTTCTTTACTAAACGTGAGAAGTTCTGCGGTTTTTTCTAACTTTGAAGAAGCAATATTAACAACAGTAGTATGCTTGCACATACCCATCACCGGATATCTGCCAATATCTTGTTCAACATGGTGCTGATGTGGATGCGGTAGAAACTCAAGGTTATAGTGATGTTCTAAAAACGTGTAAAACGTGAGTCCTTCAAAGAAAATTGGTAATCATAAACTGAGGAGGACTGCTAGCACACTGTTGCACATCCGGCCCATGATGCACTACGGCGGCCCTTCGGAAGAGCTAGAAAGGAGCATGGAATGTAGGCGTGTGCTGCTTGAAGCCGACGCAGATCCGATGGTGGGCCCTATGAGTGAGATTTCCGGTATCTCAATGTCGCACTTTGGTAGTCTATTAGACATAGGAACCGTAGTAGGTACTCATTCCGAGATAAGTAGCCATTGCTGACACCCAGGCAGGACTCGCTCCGTTTAGACTTGGATCATGGCCGCAACTTTATCGACCTTGAGGAGGAAGATGGCTATGGTCAAACTTCGCTGCTAAGGCTATTAGCATCGCCTAAAGTCACTACCGAAAAAATTGATTTACTCCTTGCTCGCGGTGCAAATCCTAAAGCTTTTGCAAAAGATGGATGTTCGTGCCTCCACTATTGTGTTGAGAGATCAAAGTTTTCCGAGTGCTTAGGCATTCTCAAACTTCTAATACGTGCCGGTGCGGATGTCCATGCCGTGGGTGGCGATGGGACTAGTGTAACAGCGCTGGCATATGGCACGCCTGAAAAAGGCTACCGGTGGGGAAAACGAGAAATTTCAAACGGCAATAGGGGCATGATCTGGGAGCAAGCTTTGACGGATTGCGGTTACAACGCAGCAGAATTTCGCCAGGCCTACTTGGATGCTGGAGGATATGTACTGGAGGATACAGACTATTTAGATCTGGATTCAGATTCCGGAAAAGCTTCAAATGATTCTGATGGTTCCGAGGCCGAAGAACTCACTCATTCCGGCCCTGGGGGGAAGCGGCTAGGCTATGCAGGCTGGAAGGAACAACAACGCGGTGTGGACGACCAAGACTGGGATCCCATTTCAGTCACAGGCTTCAATCATGTGGTTTTACCGTCGCTGCAGGACCGCACCCTAAATCCACACGCAGGGGGCACTGATTTAGTTCTCCCATCTATCCAGAATACCCTGGATTGGCAGCATACAGTTTCGGAAATAAGCCCTGTTGCAGCATCTTCACCGTGTCCTTTCAGGAGGTCTTTTTACACCTCATCAACTCAGCACGACCATGTTCCCATAATGGAGACAAAGCATGCTGATAATAACCCAAGGGCCTGGAACAATTCAAGCCAAAGCAACAATGAATCCTGTCATCAAAGACTTCCAGGCCCTTCCGATTACCAAGATCAGCAACCCCAAACTAACAATACCCCTTGGGACTACGACTTCACCACACACCAGAACGAGGCTCTACAACCTGACACCTGGCTTCGGATTCAGGATTTGCATTTACTGGAGGGAGACGCGAATGTATGGAGCCAATGACTCAAGGTAGACAGAGCCTTTACAAGCAGGGAAAGCATCCTCTGTTATGAAAAGGGGAGGTTGGTCAAAGCTAGTAGAGTCGTTTCTTAAAAGCCCTGCCTCAGTTCAAGTTTTATGGTCTTGCCGAATGCTTAGATTAGTATTACTATTTTTTTTTGGATTGGATTTGGTTCTCGCTTTGGATGTTTGGTCTAAGAAATAAATTAAAAAACGGGAAACGAAAACACCCCCTTTTCCATCAAGCAACAAGCTCTTTCAATGGTTTCAACATTCTGTTGCCCCCTTTGACCTGACACGCTAATACTCGCTGCTGATGGGAAACCTCTTCACTAATTTAGAGAGCGAATTGAAAGGATTGAAGGTCTTATAAGATTTGAGAAGTCGGCAATTGACGGGATGGAAGGGTTGGAAGAGTGAAAGACTACGAGACTAATATCTCCAAACCCACCCCTCCACCACCCCCCCCCCCCCCGACCAATCTACCTCCGCAGCAAGTCCGGAAACCCCCTTTCCATCTCCCTTTATCCACACTGATCTACTCCTCTTCGCATTACTAATCTCAACCTATTCATCACCCTCCGCTTTTCATTCTTGACCCAGGGGTCTAGTCCGTCTCAATAATCACATACTCGTTGTACTGTTCGTACTAAATATTTTCTGTTACTTCCAATTCTTTTTCTTCACAGCACAAACAGCTCTTCCGCATCCACCCCCCCCCCTCCAGGCCGACTTCCCAGGCCCCCCATCCCTCCACAAAAACTCACATTCGCCAGCCTCGCCCTCACCTCCTCCTCCACCTCATACACCACCTCCCTCGGAACCAACCCCCCTCCGCACCACCCCCACCTCCCCATCCTGATCAAGCACCCTTTTCAACTCCCTCGCCCTAGCCGTCACATCCTCGATCCTCCGCACCCACTCCCGCGCCCAAGTTTTCGCTAACGGCGCCCGAAATGCCGATTTGGATACTGCCGATACGGGAGGACTTCCAGGGTCGGGGAGCGCTCAGGATCCCACTGCACACGGACGGGGTATTGCGATTTTTTCGGCTGGGGTGAGGGGGCTACCGTGGGGAACGAGGGCGAGGGAGAGGAGGTGCATGAAGTGGGCGTGGGACGTTTCGAGGGCTTGGTTTTAAGGGGGGGGAGGGGAAGTTGGTATTTCGAATTGCGGCTGTGCGTGTTGAGAGATCTTTGAGAAGGCAGGGTGGGGATTTGGTTCACATCATCCAGCACCAGCTGGGTTTTATCCAGGTCATCCGGCCCACTTTGAAGTCGGGCGATGCGCAGAGGTTCTGCTCTTTGACGGCGGGGATGGCGATGGCGGCGGAGTATGCGTGGTAGACTGTGATTGTGTCTTTGTTGTACAGGGCGCGGATCTGCCTTTGTGGCACGGCTTCAAGGGGAGCATCTTGGTTGGGCCCGGCTTTTGACATTGTGTTGGAGTGTCGGTCGAAGGATGAGGAATATGGAGGAATTGCTGGAACAATTGCGGCTGAGATGCCATGACACTTTCAGCCCAGAGGGCTCAGTGCAAGATGGTGGGGCGGAGCTTCCATTGATTGGCCCTCTTATAACGTAGAATTAGTAGAAAGTGACTGAACGAGTAATCCAGATAGATTCATTGTAAGCAGGAAATGGTCAATGCACATTGGAGATAGCATGTGGAATAGCAATGGATATAAGTAACCGATTCACGCTAGACAAGATTGATTGGTACAAGAGGTATGAAATTCGCGGCATTAAACTATCGAACTGGCGAACTGGCGAATTGTCTCGTTGGGCAGCGGTTTATATACCGTGAATGAGCTCAAGGGTAGCCAGCGCACAGTCCCCTTGAAGGCACCGGTTTCTCGCGCGCACCCTGGACACTGTTAGTCTAACCCTTCAACCGATACGAAGAAGGCGGATTGTAGTCAGTACACAATCGAACTCGAGTATCTGTACAATTCTATTCTATTTCTAGATGCTCAAATTCCAAGCTCTCCCTTATGCCCTCACCTCGCCTCCCCAGATTCCAGCCTCCATGCTCTCAAAGGCAGTGCTTGCAGCTTCATCGCTGCAGGCCTGATGTACCCCCAGAACGTCACCACGCCTATTATCACACAAACTATATTTGTAATATAATATCCATCCCTGGAGATATTACAGCTTCCGCCACCGTTTATGCACCTGTGCTTCTCGGCCTCGGCGACGCACGAGAAAGGAGTGGTTATAAGGGGGAATTTGAGGTCTGAAGGGGGTGTGAGGGGAGGGTTGCACGTGGCGATGGTGAAGACATCGACAAGCTTCAGGATAAAGAAACGGGGAAAGGTTCCGCCAAGGTTGGAGACTCTGTGATAGTGTTAGCGAGGAAGAAGGGAGGACAGGAGCATGGTTAAATGGAGGAAGGACGTACGTAGCAAGGAGAGTCATGTAAGTGCCTCCAATTGCTGGATCTGCTATTTTGGCATGGAACGCGGAAATGGCGACAAACATGACTGTGTTGGTAAAGGTAGAGAAGATGTGCTCGGCGATTACGGTCAAGAGATACCATGTTTGTACACCGTCTTTCGGAAATATCATGACGACTGCTTGTGCCGTGACAGCTGCTATTAGTCTTCCAATAAAGGCCCAACACCAGATGTGGATTGGCGGGTAAGCGGTGGACCAGCGTCCAGCATAGTACCCTAGACCGATCTCAAAGGGGAAGTCGATGAGAACAGTAAGGGCCATATCTTCTTGGTTGAAACCTTTGTCAATGAGCTTGAGGTTTGTAACAGCGTCATTGGCTTGGAAGCCGATTTTGGCGATAAGGTGAATTATGATAATGCTCTGGATGTTCCGCAGTTTCAAGATGCCAAGCATACTTTTATAGACTTCTGTGATGCCATCGCGCTCTCGCGTCTTGTCTTCTCGTTTCAGAAGGGCGAGGCCAAGGGTCACCACCAAGTAAGCCCAACCCCAGAACGTGAGATAGCCGCCAAGTGTCAGTACGCCCTTGTCGCTGGGGGAGGAACGGAACCATCGATTGGCAAAGTCGGGTGAGTTAAAGGCGAGGAAGACGGTGTATGAAAGAAAATGGCCGGCGGTGAGTCCAACGGTTTGAGCAGTTGAGGCATAGGATAAGTTTTGTGGGGAGATCAGTGTAAGAGCCCAACCTTACTTTTCTGTTAGTTTATGGTAAGCCATGTTTAGGGAGGATTTTGGTACCGTCTACTGCAATATCTTGTGTGGCGCAGAGAAATACTAGGAAAAACCACCACCATGTGAAGTTCCATACCCCGGCGCCATCATTCGCCCCGGCCGCAATCATCATCTCCTTAATTCTACTTCCCAGATATATCATTCCTAACCCGGAGCATATTTGTATAGGCATGATCCAGCTTTTTCTCCTTCCGAGTGCGGGACTCCATACCGCATCCACGATTGGACTCCATAACAACTTCAACGAGTATGGGTATGACGCTAGAGAGAAGACCCCTATCTGCCCGTACGAGAGGTATGGTTTCAGTAGGAAAGGGACCGACCCAAATGCCAACCCCATAGGTATGCCCTGAAGAAAGTATAACATCACAAGAAGGAGAAAATTCCGCCGATCTTGTCTAGGTAAATCGAAGAAGCTTGTATTTGGGTTCGGAGTCAGTGGGGTAGGTGGTGGTTGGTCATCAAGGGTGAAGCTTTCTCTGCTCATAAGATGGGCCGTTTGTGAAGTAGCTGTGGGATACTCCAGGGATGGGTGTTTCCGCCGCATTTCGAGATGAGATTCCATTTTACCATTGGCGTGACCGTTTTGACCCCCGGATGCCGTTGATGTAAGCCTATTCGGCACGTTTATCCTTGAAGTTGGGGTTCTGCGTCCCATTTGCGGGTCGTCCAGTGTAGACTCGGATATGGCAGGGGAATTGGACGCCCTTTTCTCAGGATCTGCAAACGACCCAGGTTTTGCCTTCTCCTGAGAAGTATTGGTGCTGTTCAATGCTTGCTCTTCGTCTTTCTCTAAGAAAAGCCCACTGCTCAATCGTTCTTCGTTTGCGAGGTTGAGAAATCCTAATTCCACCTGATGGGGTTCGTGATGCAACGGTAAGACAGTTTCTGGATGTGAGGATGTAATATGTACGTTGTTATAAGGGAAAGGCTCGCCGAATGAGGTAGGCATCCATGTACTAGGAGCGAGTCTTAGGCGCAAGAACTCGCTGGCCTCAATATATCCACTAATTAGTCATTCAGCGCCAGGAACATGCCTCAAATGAGTGCGGCTCAATGAGTGGAGGGTATCGGACGTGAGCATAGCGTCATATTGACAGCAAAAGTAGAGGACACGCTTTGTTTCCCTTGTCACGTGACTATGTATGACCTGGCCTCGTATTTTCTTGGCGTCGATACAACAACTCATTAATTACATAAAAACATAATACTGTCATCTTGCAGAAAAAAATATCAGTCATGAAAGAGATCCCTTTTTCCGCCAGCCTTGTCACTCGCCCCATTTCCTCTACTATAACCCACTCGCTGAGTTACACACGCAAATTGTACATGGGAAGGAGAAGGACGTCACAGGAGCGGGTCGCTGAGCATATCGATATCCTGTCCAATGACTTCGTGAACGGCATGAGATCTTTCGCGAAAGCTACGGGAGAAGAATACTAGAGATTAGAGAATGAGAAAATCTTCTAGAAGAGAAACAAGTATGTGGCAAAATCGGTTGGGATGATATCAGAAATCTTAGAAATGAGTTTAAGGGTTAGGATGTTCCTGGAGGAAGAGTTCCATATGGGAGAGAAACTGAAATACTATATCAACATCTATATGACTATAGCTATAGGTCGATAAGACGAGCAACACAAATGTTTAGGCTGCCAATTTCCTATTGCTACAAGAACTGCGCGTTATTTAGATAACTCGAATACTCTCATATGATGGAAAACGGCGACCCGGCGAAGTAGAATGCTGGCTTAGCCCAAAACGTATATACCGATTGATTTCCTCCTCTGTCCTTCGATCTTTTGCATCGACAGCCATTTCATGGGAAGTCTTGGAAACCCGTCTTGACATCATGGGTTCGGGGTCATATCTCGTAATCCGAAAGCGCTTGAGTTGTCGTAATCCTCGAGTACCCCAGATGCAATTCTCCCAGTTCGGGCGACGAACCGTAGACTGTGGATATTTCATTTGAAGTTCCAGGTTCTGCAAAGCCACCAGTCCCGCTAACATTCTCCAGATAGTGTCATGCTGATCCATGAATGGTATTATGAGTTTCACGGACCTAATCTGGCAGAGGCATCTTTTGGGAATATCCTCGCAGAAAGTTTTAAGGGTGTCCAACGTGAACGAGAACGTGTTCTTCCCGTAATACAGCGTATAACCATCGTAGTATGCTTGTCGCGAAGCCATCAACAACGCGATTCGAGAGTGCCCGAGAGTCCGCTTTTCGGCCGATGGTTCTTGGCTTCGATTTATAACACGGCCGGAGGGAGTCCTCTGCGGAGGCTTAGGATGGCGGTTGAAACGCTTTCCATGGATCACAATAGTGGTAACCTCGGTGACTGCAATAGACATTATCTCGTTACGGATCTCTGGGGGTAGGGCAAAGAAACGAAATGGAGCTGAAGGGTTGTTGTAGGGGTGGATTTTGCAGGGGCATCTTGAAGGAGGCATGACGGGCGACTTGGAGACATTAGCAATCTGCGATCCCCGTGATATATGGGCTGCAACGTCTCTGCTATTACTGTGTTATGCCAGACTATGCAGAACCTCGTGACGCTGAGAGCGTGATCGCCTTAGTTTCCTGCCATACACAGATTTGGGGGGAGGAAAAGGTCATGATCACGATGGAACAATCCATCATGTTGCCAGCCATGGGGTACAGCAGTGTCATTTCTCAAGCTTTTAGCGACTAACAAAATTCATGGGCGAGTGGTGTGGAGGAGCGATCGGAATTCGTCTGGATTTCTACGTCATCCAAATAGGGCTGATGATCATCGCTTCAACTTCGTCTTTCAAAATCATTTCTTAGAAGCAATGATTATTCCATATTCTGCTCAGATGGGGCAAGGGAGGTATATATCACTTCATTATGATGCGCCTTCAGGCCATGCAACTGTTCAGAGACGACTGTAATACTATAGTCGGCCACACAACGCCAACACTAGCCGCCTCCAGCGAGGTGTAGCCAATATGGCTGTTCTAGATGGGCATACGCTCTGCATAACAGCCTCAGCCGCGATAGCATACGGGCTATGGTATTCTTGAAAGGCTCTTTCTAAGAGTGTTTCATTCATCTGCTCCTCCTTTTCTAGCGATGCCCGCCTTGTGTTTCGCAAAAACACAGTTCTCAGATCTTTAACGATGTCTGCCGCTTCCTTTCTCCAGATGCTCGCCATGTCGGGCAAGCCTTGTCCAGTGGCAGTTCTCAGTGCTGAGGAAGAGTCCCTCCGCGCCGACCTCTCCGCTCTCAAAGGCTGGGAGGCTAATGCCTGGAAAGCTCAGCTACCCATGTCTACCTTTCTCCTGTTCCGCCCAACGCGTTTCCGCAAAGGGCTTACGCCCCTACACATGATGGCTGATCTATCAACGAGGGTGACTAGACATCTTCAAAACAGGCTCTTTGCTAGGTACGTCGTTAAGGGGAAGAGCATGCGTTCTTCCATAGGAAATGGTTCTGTTTGAGTGTGAACCAGTCTTCGGAGAGTCCTCCTTGATCAGGGTTTCATTGTCGGGATGGTTCTTCACCAAAGATGAAAGTGGCGTTTCGGGGAATTGTTCCTCTGTAGTTCTTAATGGAGAATTCTCTTTTAGAGCAAAGTGTTCTTTGGCCCCTCAGAATGGGTACATCGGGAGCCTACTCCATCTGGAAACAATTTATCTTCATATGTTCAACGAAAGACGTTGTTCACCTAGATTGCTGCCCACCTAGAATATAATGTTTAGAAGAACTTTTGTCAACCTACAAATGGTATATATAGAATATATGTCTTGAAAGGACTTTATCCAGCCCGAGAGACCTGTCTATCTAACAACCATTGACATTGAAGATGCATCATGCAACGAACCCTAGACGATGAAATGATAGGCGAATGAGAAGCTGGAAATCGTTTCCTTCAAAATCATTGGTCGTTGTTGTTCGTTATATCCACTAAGCGTCTTTCCTTGCAGGACGAGAAGCTATGCATATCGAATTCCCCCAAGACAAGTCTCGTGCGTCTGATTGCAGTAGCTGCAGGTTCCCGAACATACAATTTGCAATTCTTCGTGTGGATTAGTGATCAACTATGTTCTATGAACAAGTCCTCTCATTCTGTCCTACCTTGCCTCCTCACTTCCCAATCTCCACTCTCCTGGTCCCGTTCGCCAGGCTCTCCCTTCGTTCTTGCAGACTCTCATGGCTCACTGGCCTTACTGGCTGTGACTTCTCCCTCGCGTCTACCAGATCAGAGAGTGGATTCGGTCTAGACTCGTTCCCGGCCATTATCGACAACATATGGTCTTCCTCAAGCGTCATAAGCACAGGAGCGGCGCCCGGGGGATCTATAGGCGCGCGGGATGGGTTGATGCGGAAAAGACACATTGTTCTGATTGGGGCGGACGGGCCTTGGCTTGGGTTTGGGCGTGGTGTTGCATTGGAGCGGGTGTACGGAATAGGGCAGTGAGATAAGGTTCGAAGAGAGATTCGCGGTGGCGTTGGTGTGGCTAGGTACGAGTACGAGGTGTCGTTGATTGGGAAACATTTTTTTGGTGGGGCTCTCGGCAAATCCTAAAAACCGGCACAGGTTTCGCAATCAACGATACGAAGACGCAGCCTCATTAATCAGTTCTCTGTACCGAGTCCTCCGTGCTGAGCTGGTGTTGCCGCTTCCAGTATGCGTCTGTGGATGACCATATCCGACGCTTCATGATAGTCTCCACGGGGATACTGGCCCGAGAAATCCGAAGCTGCGGGGCTGGCGAGAGTTTGAGTCTTCTGCCACTGTCGGTAGGACTTCAGCGAGTAAACATGATACAGGTATTGGCGGCGCTGAGAAAGGGTGCTTTACCCCCAAGTCGACGATTACCGGCGTCAGCCTCACTTTGTGATGCTAATGATTATCATACACTCGTAGGGAAGGCTCGGAAGCTGACGATGCAGATGGTGCGTCAACAAAGCTTGATCAGGAAGGGCATCCATTCAACGATCCTAAACTTATTCGTCACTCCACTCATGTAAGGTAGGCTAAGGTAAGGTAAGGTAAGCATCATCTTGGTATATTAATCCTAAGGGTAAGGTAATCGTCTCAAATTCACTGAGTTCTGAAATTCAATTGGCCATACGTGAGAAAGAGTATTGTGGTGAGAAGGTCGTAGGTACTGCGTAGATTAATACTCTGAGAGGACTCGGTGGGAAGGAGAAGGCACGTCTGCCATGTGGTCCTCGCGTTTTGCCTCTGTTTGCTGTCAGTATTTCTTAAGAACCACTTCTTCATCTCACTTCCTCTTCGCACTACACGATTCCACTTCGCTCTACGTACCGTTTCTGCCTTCTAGTTGTTGATCCTTGTTGGTCACTTTCAACGCAGCTATGTTCCAACTTTCGATCTTAGCCATCTCACTGCTTGCCAGCTCTGCAGCAGCCAAGCTGTGTCAAAACGTCACAATTCCTATTCAAATCTCTGCGCGTCAAGGAGTCTTCAATGTCCCGACTCTTGTGGGGAACCTTGACGCAACAGTCTTTGCTCAGAACCTCACCAGCATCAGGGGCAACTTCTCGGAAGAATCGCTAACTGGTTATGCCACGATCAAGGGCAAGTACAAGATTAGCGCCAAATTCTGCAAGCCTGATATGATGTACGGGAAAAAGCCTACTGTCCAAGTCCTCACCCATGGCATTGGTTTTGATAAGACGTAAGTGCGACGGAGGTGGGACGTATCAGTCGCAACGAGCTTTGTTTGAAAGGCTGCTGAGAAGTACTGCTGACGTTATATCGTTTATCAGCTACTGGGATTTGCCATACAACAACTTCAATTACAGTTATATCGATGTGGCCGTGGATAAATATGGCTTCTGTACTCTGTCCATTGATCGCTTGGGCATCGGCAACTCTTCCATCGCAGACCCATTGCAGGTCATCCAGGCACCTGCGGAAACGTCGGCTCTATACGAAGTCACAGTGATGTTGCGAAATGGCACCGTACCAAACGTCCCTCAAGCCTTTGAGAAGGTTGTTCATGTCGGTCATTCTTTTGGGTCTGTCCTTACCTACGATCTCGTGGCACGGTACCCTAGAGCCAGCGATGGCATCATCCTCACTGGCTACTCTCAAGACGGTGCGTTCTTTTTTCAGACTATCGCAGATTTCAATAGCAAGCTTGCACGTCTGAATCAACCTTTAAGATTTGGTAATATAAGCACTACCGTTGTACAGCAGGGTTTGTCGATGTTCATCTACCCAGAGCTCGATTCGATTAAGAACTATCTATCAAAGCACCAGATCACGATCACAAAAGTCGAATCAGTTGTCCAATCCACAGAACTTGGAGACCTCATTACCGGCATTTACCCAACCAGCCTTCCACAAATGCAAAACCTCCCAACCGGATATTTAACCTGGTCAGACGCAGCTTCCAACCAATATGCCTTCTTGTATCCCGGCTTTTTCGATCCAAGGATACTTAATTTCGCCGAATCGGTCAAAATGCCTTACACTATAGGCGAACTTTTGACGATTGGTAGTTCGCCAAAGAGCACCGATTTCAAGGGCCCTGTACAGATTCTTACCGGCAGTAAGTGTTCACGCTCTCACTGAGTTTGAAATTGGTTTTGGCTGACAGCGGCAGACGAGGATGAAATATACTGTGGTGGCGACTGCATGAATACTGGTAATCCGGCTCTTGGATCGATTCCTGCCGCCGCAAAGGCATCATTTCCAGCAGCAAAAACCTTTCAAGCGTACATCCAACCCAATACCGGACATGGTATCAACTTCCACTACAACTCCACTGGCGCTTTCCAAGTTATGCAGCAGTTTTTTGTCACCCAGGGACTGGCGTCGTCTTGATTAATGGAGGTAGATTACTTGTGGTAACATATTGCTTTTTGTCTTCGAAATACGCTTATAGTTAAATCGCTTAATGGATGGGCAAATATTACTGGTGGTAATGCATGGCTTTTCTCTCACGATATACGCATATAGCCATAGCTCGCTTTACGCTTCATTTGCTACACAAAAGAGGATGATTACCGGTGCATTGACCCTCCACCCGTCTTACTTTTCTCAAAGTTCCGTACGAGTCAGAGAACGAGGTACTTCATTGATGTTGTTAGAGCTCTTAACTCATATTTCACTTGCTAGGTCACCAAGACAATGACACATGAATTTGCTCTTGCCTTTTCAAATCAGTTCAAGCCACTCCGCTATTTACTGCACACACGAACAAGAATTTTGATCAATAAAGATATCAAACAGTTGCTCAACATCTATCACCGAAGCTACTTCCATTATCTTGTGAGAAGAAATTAGATAGCAAAGTAAGCGTTATACCCCTTTTGCTAAGACTCCTGCTTGCGATTCCGCCTACGAAGGAGACTATGCATGACCGCTAATGGTCCTTCTATGTGGGTTTGGCTCTTTTATGACTGTCGTGCGAAGCAATTTACCAGCATCGACGAATGTCTTTCTGGATTTGGCACACGGCACTTGAGCTGGAGATTTGCAGACATGGCCTGCGGTTTCCGATTTCTCGATCTACACCTGGGGAGATCCATAATCAAATCTACGGCTATGTACTTAAGGCGGAGCAAAGTAGTCAGTCTGACGAGGTAGAGCCTCAACGAACGGCTGGGTACTACAGCTTCGAGATTTACTGCTGCAGGGATTACATGAAGAATTCTTAGGTCTGGCGATGAAGCACCAAGAAGAGAGGTTGCGGTCTATGGTTTCCAAATCGCTATCTTGTCTACGAACCGGCGACTCGACATGGAAGCCTCGGATTATCTCTATGGAACCTACTTGTTTATCCGCATCAGATCAAACACAAGCAGGTTAGAGCAGTCGTTGGCGAACTTCGGGCATGATGACAGCCACAAAGGTCCACACCTTACCGTGTAACCTAACGGCTATGTTGGTCGATTTCACGTGGCCAGAATGGGCTGGTTCATCTTATCACGAGCTCATCATCGCCCACCATGGTCTTCGGCTGTTTCTTCTTTTGCTATGGAAAGTAGATCTCCGCCAAGAAAACTGTCTTCAAGGGTGCCATGTACACCTGAAAGTCCTCAATACTTTTGGACTCTCGGATCAACAGGTCCAACAACGCCTTTTGGACCCTTGGAAGCGGGTTGTGGATCTCGAGTCCGTCTCAACCACTGGAAACGTCCACCCACACTACGCCGCTGGACCGGGTGGCGACCATAATAGCCCACGAAACTTAGCCTTCAGACGCTCGCACGCTGTACGCATACGTCAGGAGTGGCTGAGAGGTGGGGGAGAGCCTTCTCGGATCTTGATTTCTTAGGTGCTTCCATGTCGATTTGGTTTGTTTAGGCGATAAGGGAAGTGAGCAATTTAGGAGTCTGGTAAGTAGTGTGCTAACTAGAGATCGTTTCAAGCAACACTATCAAGCAGGTATTCCTTTACGGTAGACCGTTTTCCCTGTTTTCTCCATGTGTGAGTTGGAGATGATGTGGATGCGGTTTGGCTTTGGAGTTTTGGAGCAGTGGAGAGAAAAAGTGCGTGGAAGAGCTGTCAGGTTGTTTATAAAACGTAATTAGAACTTATTGGATATGCTTGCTCAACGGTACTCTTATAAACCATTAGACAAAGTTCTCACGATTTTCCCGTGATCATGAACCTACCGTGAAGGCATCGTCGATATTGAATTCACTCGAAACAGAAATGCTAGGTCATCACTATCCACAGCAGATATTGCAGCTAATCCTGGTAATATAAAAACAATCTCTATCAAGTATTTCAATACATACTCAAACAACGCTACACTACCCCAAAGCACCCGCATATCAATGCAAACCCCCCTAAAAACCTCATGCCAATGTCCCTCCTAGCCATACACATGCACCCTTGAACCCTCGAACTAAACTTTCTTTTTATGACCTCCTTAATCATCCCATTCCTCGTCCAATTGATCTATCAGCCTGTTTTCGTCTTCGGCCCGGGAACCACGCCCGCCCCGGCTGTGGCTCGGGAGCTGGTTGTAGCCTTTGCGGCGAGGGAGAATGCGCGCGCAGGAGGAGGTGGCGATGATGAAGATATCCTAGGTGGAAATAAAAGTTATTTCGGTGTGTAAGAGGGAGGTGGGGAAGGGAGGGGGTAAGAGGGGAGACTTACATTGAGGAAACTGCCTATGCCGGCCCAGATGGCATAATTAGGCAACTGCCTCCAACCCCTCTGATGCATCACCGTTCTCTGGTACGCAATACCGCCAAACAGATACACCGCTGCCGCGATCAGGAAGATCACTCCAAACACGCCCGCCGGGCCCAATGTCTGGGGTGCGACACTTGCGCCACCGCACGCAGCCATGGATTTTGCTTCGAAGAAATAGGTGCATTCATCCGGGCTGGCGCCCACAAAGGTAATGTGCACTTTGGGCGCTAGGGAGTCGTGGTCGCAGACGAAGGAGATGAGGGAGGATTTTTGTCGGCGGGTTTCGGAGGGTTTGGAGGGTTTTTTCCTGTCGCTGGGTTTTTTCTTGTGACGGTCTTCATCATCATCATCATCGTTGTCGTCGTCGTCGTCGTCTCTGAGCTTTCGGGCGAGGTTTCGACTGGGTTTCTCTTCACAGTAGCTGCCTTCCGTGTAATTTAGGACTAACTTGCGGCCTCGGAAGACGGGTTTCGAGGACGCTTGCCCTATGGATATTTCGGATTCGCCGTCCTTGTAGTATGCGCTGACATTTTTCCACAAGTTCTCGGGCACATCGATCACATGTTCCAGCTTCTCAATGACGGGAGCGCAGAAGTTGAGCGTAAAGTTTTTTCCGTAGTCGTAGCCTCTGGCGTGCCAGCTTTTGTCCCCGTCATCTTTGGAGGGCTGAACGGTGATGGTGTTGAGGTCGTAGAAAGCGCCCGTGAGAGGGGAGATGATGGTGCACGGCTCGAGGGGGTTTTCGGAGTTGGTCGCTAGAGCTGAGGAGGGAATGAAAGAAAAGAGGACGGAGAGGGGGACGAACAGGAGGGAGTGCCGCATGGCCGCCGGATCTGTAGTAGATTTTAAGGGTGGAGTAGTTGCTTGGTGGGTGAATCGAGGCAGCTCGGTTCTGCGTAACGTTCGCTGTCTACTACACTTCTTTCTAATTGGTTGTAAGTTTAATATAAACTGTATTAGTAATAAGAGAACCCTGGAGCTAAGCCCTGCATAATGTAAAATGTACCTTACCTCTATCTATTATTGTTCGTCAACCGTTTACGATTGCAAACCCACTCACATGAGGGAGACGAGTTTTACGTGGCGATAGAATAGCCTTTGCGTTACCATTGAAGCTTGCCAACTAACTACCAGAGATCTAAACGATGGCCAAGACTGAGCGTAATGTGAGTCCTGCAGAACCCGCACATGGCTTCGAATTCGGTGGACCGTAAGCCGCTCTTCGCAGTGCTCATATTTCCTTCTATCTAATTGGGACGTAGTCTTGGAGCATTCGCAAATTCGTTCGGCCTACCACTGGTATGCTACCTGGCAGCTTTCCTTTGCAACGACAAAACAGGCTGCCCTGTACCGTCAGCTCTGCATCCCAAGGGTCTTACTCTTGTGAAGCTAAAGGAAGAGACGGGATGGCCTCAGGATGGGATATTTGGGCTCGCTAGCTTCAAAGTTACGGCATGGGTACTGGGGTACTATTTTTTGAGCTTGGTGCTGCTAGCAGTGCTCCCGGGCGTTGAGAGCGAGGGTGTAGAGCTCAAGTCGGGAGGAATACTGAAGTATAAGTTCAATGGTACGTCCGGAGTGATATTCTGGAGCCAGTCACTAAGTCCACACTGTTGACAACATTTACCAGCCTTCAGCTCAGCAGTAGCTGTTCTTACTGTCGCGCTGGCCGGTACAATTGTGCGAGGACCAGACTTTCCCCTGTGGACCTTTATCTGGGACAATTATACCCAATTGATAACCGTCAACCTTGGCATTGCGTTCTCTCTCGCATGCTTTGTCTATGTTCGGAGCTTTTCGGTCAAGGCAGGTAATAAAGAGCAACGCGAATTGGCAGCTGGGGGACATTCGGGCAATCTCATCTATGATTGGTTTATTGGTCGAGAACTTAACCCTCGCGTAACCCTACCTTTTTTCGGCACGATTGATATTAAGGAGTTTATGGAAGTACGGCCAGGTATGCTTGGCTGGATGCTGCTAAATCTGGCTTTTATTGCCCACCAGTACAAGCTTTATGGACGCATTACCTACAGCATTGCCTTGATTACCGGCTTTCAGGCCCTTTATACATTGGATGCATTGTGGATGGAGCCAGCAATCTTGACTACAATGGATATCACCACCGATGGATTTGGTTTCATGCTTGCCTTTGGTGATCTCGTATGGCTACCGTTCATCTACTCCCTGCAAACACGCTATCTTGCCGTGTATCCCGTGGATCTCGGATTTACTGGAGTCGCTGGTATTCTTGCGGTACAGGGCCTTGGTTACTGGATTTTCCGTGCCTCGAACAACCAGAAGAATAGGTTTAGAACAAACCCCAAGGATCCGCGAGTTGCTCACCTGAAGACCATGGAAACTGCGTCAGGCAGCAAGCTCCTTGTCTCCGGCTGGTGGGGCTCAGCAAGGCATATTAACTACTTGGGTGATTGGATAATGGGCTGGTCCTACTGTTTACCAACTGGTATCGCCGGATACGTGGTTCGACAAGGCCCAACATTTTCAACGGGGAATGTCCCAAAGCCTGCTGATGGATCTGTACGTGGGGGTACCGCGATGGGTACCCAAATTGTACAAGGCGAAGCTAGAGGTTGGGGAATGGCAATCACCTACTTTTACATAGTTTACTTTGCTGTCCTCTTGATCCATCGAGAGATGAGGGACGAGGAGAAATGTATGAGGAAGTACGGAAAGGATTGGGATGAGTATAAGAAGAAGGTGCCTTGGAGAATCCTTCCGGGTGTCTACTAGTTGAAAACAGAAAGTCGCTCAACACCTTTGCTCAGCTACAATGCTGAATGCAACGGCGTCATTCAGATCACAAGCTACTGGTTTCATCCACGTTTCAACGCGATGTCGAAAGACATGCTTCGAGATGGTGGTGTTTTAAAGACACGCACGCGTCGTGGCAGTGACTCATTCGTTAGCGGTTGGAACTTGGGGAGAACATAATCCGCCGTAATGCACGTGTGACTCCCATCTACATAAGCTATATTCCGTACATAAGTCGAAACGTCTGCATAAGGCGTTTCAGATGACAAGCCTGAACCGACAAACACGGCGACACACAACGCGTCGAGGGCAAACTTTCATCTGTTCCGTTCAGCCTCGATCGATACTTTGCCGCATGAGAAGCGCGGGAGGCGACAGGACTATGACCGCGAGCGATGAGAGCTGAAAGAGTCCCGGAGTCTCCTGTGCGGGTACGGCGCGAGCATCCAGAACAGGACGAGTAAACCATGCACAGGAGCGTGGCGCGTGCATTGGTGTTGTAACCAACATGATTTGGCAATGGCATGGATTGGTCCCTGGAGACGTAACCTTGGCTCTGGGTTCACCCGCTTGGGATTGACCTGACCAGGCTGGGCCACAGAGGCAAGAGATATCTTACTGGATACCATCATCGGGTTGGGAACTTTATTGTGCCTCGTGGCAGTTGTTCGGCGCCTCTCTGGTTGCGGTGGTGCATACGAATTATGCATGGCTGTTGAGTGATTTATGCTCGAGTTGCCAAATATAGGTAAGGCAGGTGTAATTGGAAAAACCGGCTATCCTCGGGACAACACTTTATGCTCTGCACAGCCTCTCTCAACAGGGAATAGTCAATGCCGAGCCATGTGCAGTATCATCGATGTCTTTGCAGCTTCAATAACGTACTACTGCAGCATGGACGCGATGATATCGCGGTGATGTTACAGAGTATTGCCTCAGTTCTCAGACGTGCCAACGTCGCTAAGCCCCTTCAGGTTAGCGCCCTAGTAGAGACTCTTTGTGCTGCTGACTCAGACAGCAAGAAGCGGGGAAGATCAGATATGGACGTTGAACCAACCAGGCCTCATAGCAGGGATCGTATCTCAAGCTCCGTTCAACCGCAGAATCGTCAGCGAATCTGATTCTAGAAGCTTGTACAACCCACACGAGACCTTGTTGGCTAGAGGATAAGCATCTTGTCCGGATGGCATCGAGTGGTCATGCGCTCTTCGTCCCCATCACACCCACTCACAGAAGGCCTCGAGATTCCCGACGACTGTCCTCGAAGGAGTAAGAATGCCGTTGGCTCCAGCTGGAAATGAGAAATATATGGACCGGTTACAATATCCAAGCACCAAGCTCCCTGCCTCCGCACATTATTATCATGGCTGCTGCCGCCATCAGAACCCGCCGTCTTCGTAATAATCTTAACAGGAGTCTTTACCCACGCTGAGAGGTGTTTCACATTAAGGCCAGAAGCAGTGACGCGGTGGGACCTCTGTTGATTAATTCACATAGGTGCCATGATTATTATGCAATGCAAATCATCAAGATCCACGCTTTGGACAGTGGCGCTTGTTTCTTGGCCATGGATCTTTCTATATCGGCGTATAAGAGATGGTCCTACTGTGGTAGAGTCTTATACCTGGAATAAAGTAATGTGGTATCCGGTAGTATCGATTGCACCGCCACATCCAATTCCTCCCCGAGAGTCCAGGTTGCGGAAGAAGGCCTGATCTGCCAAAGTGCGGAGTATTTCTATTCTAATCGATCATCATGATTGTTCATGATCAACATGTGTAGTAATCTAACTTCCACAAGAAAATGCAATTTTACATCTCACGAACCATAGCGTGCCCACTGCTGGAGGCAAGAGACGGAGGCTACCACAGATCAGCTCGAGTCCTGAGGAAGCCATTGCTTCTAGCTGCATGCAAGACGCCACTCGCCCCGTCACCAATCTGGGCTGGGCGCGTTGACTATCGTGCCCACGCTTCGGCTACCCAGTGCCTAAAGCAGGGCCTGGCGCGCGACCGCAGCTTTGACTGTATGCAACTACTGTATATGTGCACTGCATAAACACCCCAGCTAGGACTTGCAAATGGACGATTCTAAAGCTAAAAACCCGCTCTTTGGCATCGACTGCGCACGCCCCGCCTAGACGCCAATTCGTGATATAAGGGAATCCTGTTCCCGCCTAAATAATGCTGTCTCACTCGTTCTTCGGTGCATCACCGCCTTTTTCCACCATAACTCTCCTCCTTCTCCCTCAAGGCGTGCAAAGTATTTCCCTTGTCTTGGGACCGCCGAATAATTTACTTTTACTACCTTATCATCTTTTTAACTGTTTTTATTATATTTAAATTTCTCATCCGCTCCATGTCCCCACGCCTCTAACCAAATACCCAATCTGTACCGCTGCCACAACGACCCACTATGCCCATACAACTTCTACCAGCTTCTGCTGCTGCCTTCGCCCCGCGGGCAGCACCAAATGTCGTTCTCAATACCAAGGTCGATCCATGGTTAACAGCAACATTGAAGAGAGTGAATCGGGTAAAGAGACCTCTGAATAGCGTACCTCAACATTTGCGGTGTTTAACCGACACCCTCGCCTCGCCTGCGGCCATATGGACTCTTTGCTCGGTTATGCTCACCAAGGCCCCCGATGCTCAGCTCCGAAAGGACGAGAATCCCTTGATCGAGGCTCTCTTCAACTATCAGCTTGTATACATCGAGGCTTATGTTGTGCATGTCGACATGGTTTCGCAGAATGAAGTCGCGTTCAAGCTAACACCTGAGACGATCGAGTCGCTGGTAGAGTACCACAAAGAAGTTCATTCGGTGGACACGGCTGCCAGTACATGGAACTGGTCTGAAAAGGAAGCCCAACTCAAGAAATTGCAAGAAGACTTCGTGCAAGCGGCAAACAGATTTGTTTATCGTACGAATGCTATGGCTCTGGAAGGCATGGAAGAAGACGGCGCTGGTGAGCTGCTATGTGGGCGGAGCGAGGAGGTGAAGTCTGCTATCATGGGCTTATTCCTACCACTCCTACCGCCTCCACCAAGGCTCGTCGACGTCGTCCGTCCCACACCACTTCTTCCGAGCTCCACTGGCGCTGAGCACTGGTGGCAGCCGGCCCAACTTCCTTCCAACTCTGTGTCCAACTGGAATGGCGTTCCCTCGAGTCCTAGCACGATGTCATCAGGAGGTTCTTCAAACACTTGGGCGAGCATGGGCCTCAACGAACTCCAGCAGCTTCCTTCACCGACACCGTCGTTTAGCCAGCCGTATACGAGTGCATGCGATAGCCCACCCCAGTACTACAGCGCACCAATGACTATGGCACCCATTCCTCAATTGCCATTACCCAGCCTGTTCATGCAACAGCAATGCAGCACGAGCGTTGGATATGGGGGTTTTGCTTGGGACCGATATCAAGACTTCGCCTTGCCAATGTCGTACGCGATGTGACGGAAGATCAGCTACACAAAACATCTTCTCCACAGCATTGACGGCGTTCATGAGGCTTAAAGCGAAATTCTTCGCAGTATACACAAACGAACACACGATGTCTTAAGCGACCGTTCAGATACCTTCATGGGCAGGCGTTATATCTGATTACTCGATGCGGACTAGAGCCGGATACCCTTCGCATTATCTGCATTAACATTTTATTCCTGCGTTTTTCTAGCGAGCGTTGCTGTTTTTATTTTACTTTTGCATCTCGGTTCGGCCGGTCCGATCCACGTACATTCTATGATCAATGCTTCGGGAGGTTTGCGATTCCTGCATTATACAAGATGGTGGAGCCTCACGGCTATAGAGCAGGTGGATGTCTGTCACAATTCGGCGCCTCTGCTTGATTGTTTAATTTTGTCGTCTTACAAGGGAGTTGCACTCAAAGGTCGTCGGGCTTGCCCAACCTGAGAGGCGGCATACCTACTTGTCTTTCCACTCTGGTACTGCGTACCAGCTGGCATCTATATGGTGGTGGGAGACGACGGCATATAAAGGGATAGTCGGCATCTGGAATGCCGATATAATGTTTGGTCTACATGTTACCAGATGGAGGTCGGGAGGGGATTCGGTGGATTGCGCATTGGGACTTCGTCAGTGGCGGAGCTCAAGAGAGGATCAGTGATCATCTTTGCGGTCTACAGGGCCTTCTACCGAGTGAAGCTGGCGGCGTGCGGACTTGTAGGGTCGCCTCCTACACTCAGGACTGGTTCCAGAGGTGCTTTTTATTGATTGAGAGGAACAAGGTGCAGGTCCGGAGCTGAGCTCTTTACACATTAGTAATACAAACATGGAATCCCTGAATTCCACTACTATATCACACAGTTTGGCATCTCCAATGATGGCTCGCTCAATGTTGCATGTGGTTTACGAAGCGTACCTTGTGGTACCGTACTCACAAAATCTACCTACGTAAAGCGTGAGGGTACAGCCAAAACAGGCAAAGCTTGCACAGATGACGTAGGTACCTTTTCTTGTGCCAGAGTCCATAAGCGAACACCGTGTCGATATATTCACTCACTTTGCAATTGTGGCTCTTATCTTCGCTGTGATTATGCTGGTGACGCTATACATGCTCTCCTACGAGTACCAATCACGAGATCATCGACCCCAAAGACCTCAGTTTCTACTGAAGAGCTCTTAAAAATTTACATACATACTCTTCAGGGAGGAACCCTCGGAAGTGATCTGAGATACAAAACCCAATTTCTTCCTATCTTCGAGCATGGCGGCCCTCCACGCAGCCCTGCAAAAGCTCGGCCCCACACCTTTCTCTGCCGTACATAAGGACGAACTACAAGCCAAGGATTACCTCCAGGATTGCTTTGCCAAAGCTCAATTGATCATCGACTCCGTTCCTCTCCCAGCTATCGAAGACACGATCACCCGCGCACGATCCAATACCGTCACCTCTAACGCGTCATGCGCCTCAGAAATTTCGATATCCTCGGCCCGCTCAGATCCCATAGACCCTTCGAATACAGTCCTGCAGAAAGAATGGGGCAAGCCTTACAAGTTGTCCGCGAAGGATAACCCGCTTGGTATGGCTGTATACAAGTTGGGTGCCAAGGATGGTAAGGGTGCATGGTTCGCACGAAGAAGTGTACATCAGGGCTTGGGGTTCAAGAAGTGGAAGCTTGGCTTGCAAAGCGAGTTTCCGGAGAGTTTGGAGATACAGGGAGCTCCGGGGGAGGGAAATATCAGGGGCATAGGAGGTGAGAGGATTGTTGAGAGGATGGTAATCGATGGAGTTGGTAATATCGAAGGTCTGTCCTCCCGCCTTTGCGCAATATCGGTGCATACTTCGATATATCGCCTCGGTGGTGGAAACTGACATGTACCTAGTGTATCATCTGTCCGCACAATTTCCTGGTCCCACTACGCCCCGCGACTTCGTCACTCTCCTCATCACTTCCGCTTCTGCTCTTGGTGATCCAGAGTCTGCATCTTCAATAACATCTCCCGAAAACGGACGAAGATTGAGGACTCCCCCTTTTAACAACCGGCCAAGGCATTTCATGGTAGTGTCAAAACCCTGCATACATCCGGATTGCCCCGAACGACCTGGCTTCATACGAGGATACTACGAGTCTGTCGAGTTCATAAGAGAAATACCCGTGAAACCTAAAAGATCATTATCTTCCACAGATCTACTGAAGCACAGGAACGGGAGAGCAATCTCTCCATCTTTGGAAAAAGCCGCGCTACTTCGCAACGCTGAACAGAAGCTAAACGGCGGAGGGGCAGACCGTGATATGGCTGTATCAGCAGACGATAGTGTCCTGGCAGAAGGTCGGGCGCGCGGTAGAACAATATCCTTCGCAGGATCTAGAGGGGCAAAAGCAAAGGGAGAGGCAATGGACAACCCAGATGACTTTGACGAAACGTCTGAGGAGAACCCTGTAGAATGGATCTTAGTGACACGAAGTGATCCAGGAGGAAGTGTGCCACGATTCATGGTTGAGCGAGGAACGCCATCTGGTATTGTTGGAGACGCCAGCAAATTCTTGGATTGGGCTTGTAAGAAGAAACACCCAGATTCGGAGGACGAGGCAGAACTTGTTGGAGGCCATACCAATCACGCGAGAACGGATTATGAAAGGGCAACCGCCTTTGGAGCGCTACAGAGCGACGGCCATTTAGCAGGTTTAGATGGCGCATCGGAGATGTCCAACTCTACTTCGATGCCACAAGATGACATGCCCGTGCAGCCAGGACTTCAAGTACCAGGGCAGACCCAGCAAGGGGGCTTGCTCTCGAGTGTAACCAACGCCGCATACGCCGGAGTTGAAGCTTATGCGCCTCAGACAGTGATAGACCATTTGCTCGGTCACTCACGATCTGGTTCCGCATCTACTAGTGCGACGAACCTACCTGTGTCTGCTCTTCCTAATGGAACCAAAGACGCCGAAAGCTCTTCAATAATTTCCGAGGCAAGCGTTGATTCTTTCGCCAGCGCCGAAGAGGGTTTCAATGATTCACAGTCCACAAAATCCGCTAGCTCCTTAACCACCTCATCGAACCTCAAGGATTATCCGGGCATGTCACAGCACGAGAAAGAATTGGCAAAGCTCTCTGACCGTAAGAAGGCACTAGACTCAAAACTTTCCAAAATGCGAGAGAAAGAAACGAAAGATAAGGAGGAGTTAACTTCCAAGGAGGAAGAGCGGATTCGCAAAGCTGAAGAGAAACACGCTCGTGAAATCCAAAAGCAAGAAGAGAAGTACAAAAAGGAAGTGGCAAAGTTAGAGGCCAAGAGGCAGAAGGACGTAGCGAAAGAAGAGGACAGGAAAAAGAAGGCGCTAGACAAAGATGAGAAGGCTCGACTAGCGCGAGAGAAGGATGAGGTCAAACAAGCGTTGGAGGTTGTGAGCAAGGAGAGAGATATCCTCCGAGAGCAAGTGGGCGCACTGCAAAAAGAAAACACGGCGCTCGTAGCGAGGATAGGGAAGCTAGGGGAAGGAAGAGATATGCTGAGAGAGGTTCAAGATGAGGTCGTTGGAGCCAGAAGCCGGAGCTCAAGTTTGAAGAAGGGGAAGGGAGCAGGTGTCGAAGCCACTGTCCTGGGAGGCGGAAAGAATGAATGAGCGGGGAAGGTGCCATTACGATGTACGAAGACGACGACAGGAGTATGTCGGCAGCATTGAACGCATGAAGGAAGAGGAAGTCAGGATTGCACATATTTAACATGTTGGTTGGTTACATGGCATTTGTGTGGGACCCGGTAAATACTCTCCTATTTTCAGGAAAGAGACTTGTGTTTTGCATTTGAAGTCTTGTCAAACCCGTCAGATACCTACCGTTTACTTGCCACTACTTTTGCAGTCTGTTTCCCCTGTCAGATTGGCGAGAGATTTAGCGTGACCGCTAGTAGATCCCTAGATCTCTAGATCTCGTGACATCATTATTGCCATACTGCCTTTACTTGCAAACCCTATCTAACGTTCATTCCCATTTGTACCTCAGCTTCTCCTTTCAAGACCGTTGCGCTGCTTCATTACCAGCGCTTCTTGTGCGGCGCACGCGGATACAACTGTCATGACTTCAAAACCCAGAGTGCTGTACTGGTTTCGAACTGACCTCCGCCTGCATGACTCGCCAGCCCTGAAAGCTGCCTTGGATCTCAAGCCTGAATGTCTGTATCCGGTCTGGTGCTGGGATCCTCATTATGTCTATCGCGCTAGGGTAGGATCGAACAGATGGCAGTTTTTGTAAGTGAGTTCTGCGAGGGTGCAAGATTTCCTGTCTCTTGTGGCTGGGTGCACGAATCAATACTAATTTTTGGTGGATTTCATCCAGACTTGACTGCCAATCTGACCTCTCCTCTTCGATAACGAAATTGAACCCGAAGTCAAAGTTATTTGTCGTCCGAGAAGCTCCGCAAACTGTCCTTACAAAGCTTTTCAAGGCCTGGAAGATATCGCATCTAGTTTTTGAAAAGGATACAGACGCATACGCGCGAGATAGAGATACGAAGGTTCTAGAAATGGCGGCAGAGGCTGGAGTGGAGGTTATTGTCAAAATGGGAAGGACCCTGTATGACCCAGATGAGCTTGTCAAGACGAATGGAGGCAAGCCAACAATGAGTATTACTCAGGTCCAGAATGTATGAAGGCTGCCTTACTTCGTCCACGGTAAGCTTACAATCTCCAGGCAGCCAAAAAGATCGGTGACGTCCCACGCCCCATTCCCGTTCCCAAATCCCTCCCCAACCCCGGTGACACCACCCTCGACTTTCCCCAAGATCAACCCTCTCCAAACCCCGACTTCAACAATGCCCAGCGTTCCGAACCCGACAAATCCTACGCCCACCTCGCCGGCCCTGGGCACGACTTCGCCGTCCCCACCATGTCCGAGCTCGGCCTCAAGCCAGCAACCACCACCAACCGCGGTGGCGAAACCCGCGCCCTCGCTACGCTCAGTCGCATTATCGCAAACAAAGACTACACCGCCACCTTCTCCAAGCCTGCCACCGCCCCCACGGATTTTAGACCACAATCGACCACCCTACTCTCCCCCCACCACCATTTCGGTTCACTTTCCGTGCGAGAGCTTTACTGGCGCGCTCAAGACGTCATGGACGCGTACCCTAAGGGTAAAGCCAGCACCATCCCAACGAACCTCATCGGCCAGCTGCTCTTCAGAGACATGTATTTCGCTGCACAAGCATCCCTCGGCTACTCCTTTGCCCAAAGCGCCGGGAATTCCCACGTCCGCTTTGTCCCCTGGCATCTCCCTTCTGTCGTCTCCCCCTCCACCGGCCTCGTCACTGGTGCATACACTATCGATTCTGCAAAAGTAGAAACGTGGTTCCAGCGCTGGAAATACGGGCGTACAGGATTTCCCTGGATCGACGCGCTTATGCGACAACTGCGACAAGAGGGATGGATCCACCACCTCGGACGACATGCCGTAGCGTGTTTTTTGACGAGGGGGGGGTGCTATGTTGATTGGGAGCGAGGAGCGGAGGTATTTGAGGAGTGGTTGATCGACCATGAAACGGCATGTAACGCGGGGAATTGGCAGTGGTTGAGTTGTACCGCGTTTTACTCTCAATTCTATCGCTGTTACTCGCCGATCGCGTTTCCGAAAAAGTCCGATAAAGGAGGCGCGTTTGTGAGACATTTTGTGCCCGAGTTGAAGGATTTCCCGGACAAGTATATTTATGAGCCGTGGAAAGCCCCCATAGCCGACCAGAAGAAGGCGAAATGTATCATCAAGGGCGATGGGAACGAGCCACAGGATGAAGTATACGACCCACGTGATACCACGGATGGGACAATAAAAACCTACCCAAAGCCCATGTTCGACTTCGACCAACGCCGCACCATTTGCATCGAAGCCCTCAAATCCGCCTACAAAATAAATCTCTACGGCGACGACCCCCGTGTCAAGGACGGCACCTGGAAATCTCTCTTCCCCGATTCTGCCGAGGGCCCCACGGAAGGAAATGAGCCCCCGTCCGGCGCTGGCGGGCAATCTGATGGGCCGACGCGGGAGGTTGATGGGGAAATGAAGGGGGAGGCGTTGCGGGGGAGGGGAAGGGGCAGAGTGAGAAAGGACGTTGATACCGAGAAGGAAGACGGTGGTGTCGATCAGGATGAGCGAGAAGCGGCGGAGGTGGGTGGGGAGACTAAGGGCGGAGAGAAGCAGGGGGTGGGGAAGAGAAAGAGGCAGAGACAGGTGACGCTAGATGGGATAGTTGAGAGAGGAGGGAAGAGGGGCAGATAGGGGAGGGAGAGACGGATCTGATATGCAGAGGTCGGTGGACTAGCATCCCACTCCCGCCCTTCTCCAAGCTTCGAAACCACCACCCCTCCCAACTGCACTCATTTAACACCGACCCTCACCAAAACACCCAAGCTCCTCCCTCCCGCCCCAACCCCGTTGGCGGTAAATAGACAGACGGATGGCTCTAGATGAGCCGTTCAACGGGAGGAAAGGGGGTGGGAGTGGCGGGTTGGCAGTGGGAGTGGTGATGATGGTTTAAGAACTAGAGGGCGAATGGGGGGGTTTTGGGAGATGTGGGAGAGTGGAGAGTGCTGTGGGCGGAAGAAGGAGTGTTGAGTTGAGATTTGTGAGGGTGAGAATCGGTGCCTAGATTAGTATGTAGAACGCAATAGACTGTGAAAAAGTCGAAAGAAGAAAGTTTCATCTCTGCCCCCCTATTTTCCTGCTTGCAAGGTCCCTTTCCCCCCGCCCCCCGCGCGAGATAAACTGACTCGATTTGATATGCACAAGGGGGGAATTTTCTTGGGAGCATGGGAAGGGGTTGAGTTGTTGAGAGGGTATCTTTTGTGAGATGGGATTGTGGGAAGAAGGGGACGGGGGACGAGGCTTAATAGAAAAGAGGTGGAATTTAGTGGAGAAATAAAAAAAAAACTACATGGTTGATACGAATCCCGACTTCTTCTTCTTCTTCTTCTTCTTTTCTGCTTCCTTGAAGATTCAGTCACAAAGATCTCGATTGGATCTATTATTCTATGCCTGGACGTTTCAAAGCCCAACGATGACCCTGCGAGCCACTTGCACCGAAATGCCGCCAGCGTCCCTTGGATTGATTGCTTCACCGCTTTTTGGCGGGACATGATGATTAGCTGCGTATGAATCAACAGAGCGCTCGGAACTTCTCGATTGTGGCGCTGATGGAGTCGCTGATCGAGGAGGCAAACGCAGGCTGTTGTTGGTGACTGTTGTTCGGAGTTTAGAGTGGGTTTCAACGTAGACTCCAAGTGGGAAATTGGATTCAGGTGGGCGGCTTGGTTTGGGTCCTAAGATGTTGGGGCTTTGGCCAAAAGGTTGGACTGAAAAATGGCTTGGCAGACACGGCGGCCGTTTGCATTGTGGACATTAGGTTCTTTTATCAGGATTGGGCTTCTTGGAGTACCTGATTTGTGGCGATAGTCTTGGGAGGAGAGTTTCTGTCAACTGGGAAGAGGTAAGGAGTTGGCTGTTTGGCCATTGTTCTCCCAATTGCTCAGATTCCCCGACAAATCAGTCTCCCTTCAAGATGAATCCGCAAGAACTTATCGAGGACTTTTTCCGGTGTAGAGCAGAAACAAGGCGTTTAACGACCAATGCCAAAGAATGCTGGATTACATTCGTAAATGCTAGGCATCATCCTGCACCAGCATATTTCCAAGTAACACTCAATACCCCTATGGGGACATCCGAAGTGCATCTCTTTGTTGAGTGAAACCGCCAGCGTTGTGCCTTCCCTCTCACCTATTCGCTCTTTTCACCCAGCCGCCAATCTCACACGTCTCCTCCGCTGGAATACCATCATCAGCATATCTAAGGTTGTTCTTCTACCCTTACCCAGTCTCTTACCACCCGATCACGGCTCTCCACCTTCGCCTATGATGTCTTTGCCTTTAAGGTTTGGCTGGAATTCGCTGTTGGACTTAAGGCTCTCGATCGAGGTCAAACTTTCAGAGCCAACAGAATTTACAGACTCGGTGTTGCCTATTTTCGCTGGTAACAGGCGCATGATTGAAAATGAACGTCGTACAATGTTTAATGATTCGTATTTTTTTTAATTTCCAAAGCGTAGGCACGCTTCTCAACGAGGACAAATATCTTCTGAATGAGCTGTCATTTGTCGTACTGTTAGATATACATCATATAACAAATAGGTAATATATAGACCGAACGTTCGGAAACTTATCAGTTTCATCAAGTACGTCTCGACCCTTTCTTTCAACCGTCTTTGAGAGGAACCCTTTGATAGTCAAGGGCGAGATTCGCGTACTTGGGGGCATCTTGAGGTTATTGATAGCTCAAAACGCCTATTACGACATCCTTAGGCATGTTGTAAAGGCTGGGCTTGAGTAGTCCACAGTGTGCCCAAGTATTTCTTTACGACTAGCCCCGAGTTAAACATGGTAAATATCCTCAAATATTTCATATCGAGCTTTCTTGGGTGTGATTGTGCCAGGCAGAGGATCTGTAGTAAAGAGTCTTTCTTTCGGGTCGCTCATTGGTGCATTATTCCTCCATTTGTGGGTGATGCTTTTACATAGTTAAGCAATCTCACTGCAGCATTCACCGCTCGGCAGAATTGGTTTCAACCACTGCAAAATTCAATTATGGTGACTCTTTTTCACTACGAAAAATCTTCGGTCTCAGTTCTTCTCCCCAATTGTCATGGTGAAGCCTACTATCCATCTGCGCTCAGAATGCAAGCCTCTAGAGTACCGCTCAGCACGTACATTCTACACATTTTTTGTATGTTCAGGATGAACTGCTGATAGAGTATCAGTCACGCCCTCGACGGCGAAAGTCCTTATTGGAAATGGTTATACGGTCGACGTCGAGCGCAGCCCGGCCCGTATCTTCAAAGATGAGGAGTTTCAGGCTATAGGTGCAACACTTGTGCCAGAAGGATCTTGGCCCACTGTGCCACACAGCCACTTGATCATGGGCCTGAAAGAACTCCCCGAAGACGACACTCCTCTACCACATACCCATATCCAGTTTGCGCAGTGAGTTACCCAAAGCCAGTCTTTGCTTCAAAGCCAGCGACTAAGGTCAGTCATCTAGCTGCTATAAGCATCAAACAGGTTGGGAACGGACCCTCCGTCGCTTTCCCCTCGGCGGTGGGACGCTGTACGATCTAGAATTCCTCACCAATGAAAGGGGCACGAGAGTTGCGGCCTTTGGATATTCAGCGGTACTCATGGCGACCGTTCCTAAATCTACATTGCTGACGAGTAACAGGGCTACTGCGGTGCCGCCATTGCCCTTCTCAATTGGTCCCATCAGCTTCTTTATCCTGCCACGCCCCTCCCTTCAGTGTCTGCATATCCGAATGAAGATGCTCTAAATTCAGATGTCAAATCTGCACTTAAAAAAGCATACCCACTTGCTAAGCGCTCACCTCGAGTACTGGTAATAGGTGCGCTAGGAAGGTGTGGGCGTGGTGCTGTAGACATGTGTAAAAAAGCTGGCCTTCCCGATTCGGACATCATTCAGTGGGACATGGCGGAGACAGCGAAAGGTGGTACGTTCAAGGAGATTGTAGAAGCCGATATCTTTGTCAACTGCGTCTACTTGACTTCGGCAGTTCCACCTTTCGTTACACATGATACCCTGGCCAGTCCGGATCGGCATCTCAGCGTTGTCTGCGACGTGTCCTGTGATCCGAATTCGTCACATAATCCCGTGCCGATATACGATACATGGAGTTCGTTCTCTTCACCTGCGCTGCCTGTCAAGGTTACCAGCGATCCGCCACTTAGTGTCATCTCAATCGACCATCTCCCGAGTCTTTTACCAAGAGAAGCGAGCGAAGCCTTCGGTGCAGATCTGTTACCGAGTCTGCTGTTGCTAGACAAGAGAGAAGAGGCTCCAGTGTGGATAGGAGCGGAGAAACTGTTCCACGAGAAGGTCAAAGAGCTACCAGGACATGGAGGCTCACAATCATGACCAAAGTCCCGCAGTACTAACGATAATAGTTGATCTCTACTGTACGAGTAGTCAAGTGGTGACGCCCAGGTAGCAGGTCCACACCCAAAACTCGCATACTACTCACCAAACACATATAGGATTATCAGCTCTACAACTCATTGACCATTGAAAACATATCACCGACTCGCGAATTATCCCATTTGCTGTCTCTGCAACACTCGAATACCGCGAGTCGCCTTGTTAAAGGCTCGATCACTTAACAATTCAGCGGTTGGGGCGCATCTTGCTCAGATGCTGATTCTTTTTAAGGCTGATGCGAGGCTCGAACTGCAAGCCAAAGGTTGATTCGGGACAGCTCGAAATCGGTTACAGTATTTTCGATTGCCAAAAGCCAGCTCAATGAAGTACATATTGGATTATTCGAAAAGACTGAAGTTTAGCACAGTACTTCAGAGATCTGTCCCCATGCTGCCTTCAGACGGAATTATCTATCATGTTTGTTATTTATGATGCTCAGGAGTTCCGATCTTACATACCTGGCCGTGGGATTCTTCGTTCAATGTCTGAACCATATGAAAAACTTCCCTCTTGACTCTAGCAAGAATGCCTCAATCACGTCCTCGGCCATTCAATGGTACTTCTCTACTCAATTACTTACAGATATCGTGCAAGTTATCTTATAAACCTGGATCGATATGCATAACAATGGGAGAGCACGTACCAAGTGTTGTGGTGGTCCAACCTCCCAAGAACTAACATTTGGGGTTATTCTTGGAATGTCGTGTATTTCTAACAAGTTCATTATTACTCTCGTTCGAAGAATTCCTGCCGACCATATTTGTGTCGATATGAACAAGCAACTTGGTCATCGAAAGACTACATGAGGGAGTGCATACAGTTCTACCATAGCATAGTAAGAAGAAAACACCGATCATAGACCTATTTAAACAGAGATCATTGCCTGTAAGTGGCCAAGAGTTACTAATCAAGCACTTGCATCCCCATTTTCCCATGGGAAATCAATCATGACTCTCTTGCCGCGGTGATTGATAGAGCGCAAAGCACTAGGCCTCCCTCTCAAGGTTACGGAAATGGCTCTTGTTCAAGTAGGTAGCCTGCCATAATCCAAAGGACTTCAAGACATCATTTAGAAAGCATCATCCAAGGCTATTCGTGTCCCATTACTGGCATGTCCGATCTCCTGAGGGTTTGTTTATGCGCACATACAATTCGAATTCCACGCCCGGAATAGTAGAAGTCCCACTTTAACCGTAATTGGGTCGAATGCTCGTCCACAGCTATCAGTATCAGTTGAACAATCGGGCTTTAGGGCAAGTTGGCTCGGAGTTTCGCTTGTTACGCCGAACTCGAATTGGACTAGCTGCATCAACCCTCGGCGTGACTCAGACAACTAGGGATAACGGATGGTCATATGACAGTCAGGTCAGGTCAGATGTTTTCTGTCATCCTGACGTCAGATGTTTCTACTTGACAGCCAATAAGACAGCTTATATATATATTACTAAGGCTTTTGACCA
>JAABUL010001268.1_pt1 | contig 49049 bp, 40 predicted proteins | sample 5559151 | NCBI WGS metagenome assembly JAABUL01 (sample SAMN10711876, study PRJNA513368) | rock metagenome | isolation source: Antarctica rocks | place: Antarctica: Victoria Land, Pudding Butte sud
TCAAGATGCGGGAGCACCGCCTCGAACTTCGCCCGCAACGCCTGCACCACATCCACGCTGATCGCCACTACCACAGTATCGCGCACATCTCACCAAAAGATGTGGTTATTTATCGGTACGCCCTTAGTTGGGCAAGCAGATCGTCAACATCGGCGACCTGCGGCAGTCCACCAGGTACTGAAGTGCAGCCAGACCTGACGTGCGCTCGCATCGCCAGCGCACGGGAACGCGACCACCTCATCGAGCAGGGGCACGCCTCGGAGCGAGATGAATCGTGAACGGCCGGGCGTTCGCGGGTCGATGGTCGACGGGCGTTCGCCTAGAGACGGATGAGGTCAACCGATCAGGTGTGCAACCAACGGCTGCACACCTTCCGTCATGTCGGTGCGGCGGTGTCCTGCGCAGGGGCAGCCGTGGGAGGTTCGACGATGACCCAGCACGGTCCGGCACGGCGATGGCACGGTCGACGAGGCGCGGCCCTTGCGGCGACCTTGGCCATTCTGGTCACGGCAACCGCAGTCTGGATCGCCGGTGGCGGCCCGCCTTCGCCGCAGCCGGTCGGGGCCGGCCATCACCCTCTCTCGGCATCCCCATCGGTGCAGCAGAGCTCTTCGACCCCTGCGCCGACCGCCAGCCATCCGGCGAACGCCGGGCCGGCCGTTCGGGTGCAACCGGCCGGCCTGCGGCTGAGCGCCGGTTCCGGCCAGCGGCCCGCCGCGCCTGTCGCCGTCGTCGACGGCAAGCCGCTGAGCGGCAAACAGATTGCCGCCGTTGTCGATCGATTGCCGGCCTGGGCCGGAAATAGTGCACTGCCGCAACCATTCCACTGGCCGACGCAGAGCATCGCGAAGCCGCCGGCAGGCAAGTCCGTACCCTTGCCGTTCCCGGGGACCAAGGGTTCCAACAACAAGCCAGACCCTTCCCCGACGGGTCCGCTGCACGTGTTGCGGATGCAGCCGCAGGGAGCGGTGTCGATTGCGCCATTCGCCAGCATCACCTTCGACCAGCCGATGGTGCCGATCGCAACGGTCGGCCAACTTGCGACGGCCGATGTGCCGGCCACCATCACACCGAAATTGGCCGGCACCTGGCAGTGGATCGGCACCAGCACCCTGCGCTTCGCAGCAAACGCAGCCGCCGTCCAAAACGCTGCGGCTGACACGGCAAAGGTCGACCGGCTACCGATGGCCACCGACTTCACGGTCACCGTGCCCGCCGGTACCCGGGCTGCTGGCGGGGCGAGGCTCGCCCGGGAAGCCAGGTTCACCTTCAGCACCCCTCCCCCGACGGTGACGCATTTCCAGCCCACCGGCTCTGGCCTGCAACTGGATCCGGTATTTCTTGCCGTCTTCGATCAGCGGGTCGATCCGCGGGCCGTGCTGCGCGGGGTCACGGTGTCGGCACTGGGCAAATCCCGACCGGTGCGGTCGGCGACCGCAGCGGAGGTGGCCGCAGACTCGCAGACCTCCCGGGTGGTCAGCACAGCGCCGATCGGCCGGGTTGTCGCGTTCCGGCCGGTGGGCGCCCTTCCGGTCGACGAGGCGGTCAGCGTCTCGTTCGGAGCGGGCACGCCATCGGCGGAAGGTCCGCGAACAACGGCGAAGCCCATCACGTTCTTCGGACATACCTACGCGGCGCTGGCATTGCTCAAGAAGGAGTGCGGCTACGGAGGTGGTTGTGAGCCGTCGGCGCCGCTGACCCTGACCTTCAACAACACGCTCGACGCCGAGACGTTCCGCCCGGAAAACATTCGGATCAGTCCCCAGATTCCAGGCGGCGCAACGATCAGGGTGGACGGGCCGACAATTGTCGTGCAGGGCGCGACCCAGGCCGATACCACCTACACCGTGACGGTTCCGGCCACCCTGAAGGATGTCTTCGAGCAGCAGCTGACGGCGCCGTCGGTAGCCGAGATCCGCACCGGAAAGGCCACTCCGCGGCTCGACCCGTTTCAGCAGCCGATCACCACGCTCGACCCGATGGTAGGTGAACATTCGGTCACCGTGAACACCCTGAACCGCACGGAATTCCGGGAACGCGTCTTCTCGGTCTCGCCCTCCGACTGGACGGACTACCAGCGGTTCTACGCGAAGTCAGCACAACAGAATGACCAGCAGAGGGCACAGCTGGCGGTGCCCTCCTGGCCGGTGCTCCAGGACCGGATCGTGGCCGTCGGGGGGTCCAAGAGCCGGCTCGTCTCGACCAAGCTCGACCTGTCTGCAGCGATGTTCGGGGCCAAGAAAACCGCTCAGGTGGTTGTCCTCATCGAGGCCACCGACCGAGAATCCCTTGGGAACAACATCTGGCAAAACCGGCCGACCATGACCTGGGCCCAGTCGACCACCCTCGGTCTGGATGCTTTCGACGACGGCACCAACCTGCGGGCCTGGGTCACCGATTTGCGCACCGGCGCACCACAATCGGGCGCCACCGTCGGCCTGGTCGGCAGCGACGGCAAGGTCGATCCACGGCGAGCAGTTGCAACGGGCGCTGACGGCGTCGCAGCGCTACCGTTGACCCCGGCCGGAGCGGGTGCGCTGCTGGCGACCCGTGGCACGGAGTCGGCGCTGCTCCCGTCCGCCATGTGGAACAACAGCTGGGTCAAGTCACCGACCACCGATCGCCTGCTCTGGTTCGTCACCGACGACCGGCAGACCTACCGGCCGGGTGAAACGGTGTCGGTGAAGGGCTGGGTGCGCCGGCAGGGTTCTGGCGTAGCGGCAAGGCTGACGTCGCCCGCCGGCCAGAAGACCGTCTCGTACACGGCCCTTGACGCCTATGGCGTCCAGATCGGCCATGGGACTGCACATCTGGGCCAACTGGGTGGTTTCGATCTGACGTTGAAAATTCCGCCCGGAGCCAATCTCGGCGGCGCTTCCGTTCAGCTTAAAATCGACGGTGCGGCAGGCGTGGACTCCAATCAGTTCAGCCACCAATTCGAGATTGCCGATTTCCACACGCCGGATTTCGAGGTGAACACCCACGCCGTTGATTCAAGCGGTGTTGATTCAAATGGTGGCGATTCGCCCGGTCCCAACTCAAATGGTGTTGATTCTCGAGGTTCGAGCGGTGGCCCCTATATCGTCGGTGATGACCTCACGGTGGCGACCGATGCCGGCTACTACGCGGGCGGGCCGCTGGCCGACGCCCCGGTGGACTGGCAGGTGCGCACCGCGGCCGCTACCTATGCACCGCCAGGCTGGAGCGGATTCACCTTCGGAATCTGGACACCGTGGTGGCAGGTCGGCGATGCCGGCTTCCGCGCCGGCTCCGCAGATGGCGCGAATGCCGGGTCTCCTGTTCCGTGTTGCGGGCCGATCGCCCCGGACGCGCAAAAAGTCGACAAGTTCTCCGGCCGTACCGACGCCGCCGGTTCCCACTATCTGAAGGTCAACGTCGGTGACCTCGGAAAGGAGTTCGCGGGACTGCCGGTGACCGTGACCACCCAGGCCACCCGACCTGAACCGCCAGGCCATCTCCGGAACCGCAGATCTGCTGGTGCACCCGGCTGCCTATTATGTTGGGCTGACCAGCACCGAAACCTTCGTCACGCAAGGCAAAGACCTTGTGGTGCATGGTATCGCGACTGATGTCGACGGCGCTGCGGCTCCAGGTCGCACGATCGAGATGCGGGCAGCCAAACTGACGACGTCCTGGGTGAACGGCGTCTCGGTCGACGCCGAGTCGAGCCCGCAGACCTGCCGGGTCACGTCGGGTACCGCGCCGGTCACGTGCACATTCCGGCCGTCCGCGGCGGGCACCTACCGCATCACCGCCACCATCACCGACGACAGAGGCCGTACCAGTCGGTCCCAGCTGACCCGATGGGTCGCCGGCCTGGACGGTTCGGTGGACACCTCGGTCGAACTTCAGCAGCTGACCCTGGTCCCGGACAAGAAAGAATATCGGCCGGGCGAGTCGGCACGGCTGCTGGTGCAATCGCCGATCCGGTCCGGCAGCGGGCTGCTCACGGTGCTGCACAACGGCATCGTCAGCACCGTTCGATTCCCGGTGGCCGACGGCTCGGCAGTGGTCAGCGTGCCGATCACCGAAGCCGAGATCCCGGGCATCACCGCATCGATCGAGGTCGTCGGCACCGCCCCTCGAGCGGTAACCGGCACCGGCGATGCCGCCGGCTCAGCGGCTCCCCGCCCTGCCTACGCCACCGGTGAGATCGGCCTGAGCGTCTCGACGATGGCCAGGACACTGAAGGTCAGTGCGGTGCCGCGGCAGAAGACCGTCACACCCGGTGGCTCCACCGCAATCGATGTAACGGTGACCGACCAGGCAGGAAAGCCTATGACGGGCAGCGAGTTCGAGCTCGTGGTGGCCGACGAGGCGGTGCTGGCGCTGGGCGGCTACCAGCTCCCGGACCCGATGCAGGCCTTCTACCCGAACCTGTCCAATTCGCTGACCGCCGTCTACGGCCGCTCGACGGTGATGTTGGCGGACCCGCCACCGCAGCGGCCGAAGTCCGGCGGGATGGCTTCGGGAGCAATGGCTTCGGCCCCCGCCGCCTCCGCAGCTTCGACGCCGGTAGCCAGCGGAGCGCCGGTAGCCGGCGGGTCGACGGCATACTCGGCGAACTTGGCGCAGCAGAAAAGTTCCGCATCTGCAGCGTCGAGCGCCGCCGGCGCATCACCCATCGCGGAACGGAAAAACTTCGATGCGCTGGCGTTGTTCGTGCCCTCTGCCACCACCGACTCGCACGGAAAGGCCACCGTTGCGGTGCCGCTGCCGGACAGCCTGACCCGGTACCGGGTGATGCTGGTCGCGGTGGCGGGGAACGATCGGTTCGGTTCTGCCGAGGCGACCATCACCGCCGCGCTACCCCTGACCGTCCGCCCGTCGGCTCCGCGATTTCTGAACTTCGGCGACACCCTGGAGCTTCCGGTCCTGCTGCAGAACCAGACCGATACGCCGCTGACCACCGACGTGGTCCTGCAGGCCGCCAACCTGAAGATCACCGGCTCGGCCGGTCAGCAGGTCACGGTGCCCGCCAACGGCCGGGTCGAGGTCCGCTTCCCGGTTGCCGCTGGGCAGGCCGGCACCGCAAAGCTGCGGATTGCCGCTGTCAGCGGGACCGCCGCTGACTCCGCTTCGGTGGAACTTCCGGTCTACACGCCGACCACCACGGAAACCTTTGCAACCTACGGGGTGCTGGGCGGCGGACAGACGTTGCTGCAGAAGGTCACCGCACCGAAGGGGGTGGTCGGCCAGTTCGGCGGTCTGCAGATCAGTACGTCGTCGACCGCACTCCAACAGCTCACCGATGCCGTCTCCTACCTCGCGGACTACGGCTACGACAGCTCGGATGCCTTCGCCGGCCAGATCATCGCGATCGGGTCATTGGGAGACGTGCTGAAGGCGTTCTCGGCCCCAGGGTTGCCCTCCGCCGCGGCGCTGAAGGCCCTGGTCGCGGCGGATGTGACGAAGCTGGTCGCACTGCAGAACGATGACGGCGGTTTCCCGTACTGGCGGCACGGCGACCCTTCCGACCCGTTCAACTCGATCCAGTCGACGCAGGCTCTGCTGATAGCTGCGCGGCAGGGTCTGGCAGTCTCGAAAGACAGCCTGGCCAAGGCGGAGCAGTACCTGAACGACATCCGCTCGCACATCCCGACGGATGCGGGCCAGGCCACTCGGGACACGCTGCGCGCGTACGCCCTCAATGTCCGGATGCAGAGCGGGCACCGTGATTCTGCCGCCGCGCGCGCGCTGGTCGTCGAACGAGGGTCCGGCCTGCCGCTGGATGCGGTTGCCTGGTTGCTGCCGGTGGTATCAGACGTCGGAACCCTTGCGACGCTTGAACATTTGGTGGGCAACGCGGTCGTCGACGACGCCGGATCGGCGACGTTCACCAACAAGGTCACCGACGACGCCTGGACCACGCTGCAGTCGGACCGTCGCACCGACGGTCTCATCCTCGACGCACTGATCTCCGTCCAGCCCAAGAGCGATCTCATCCCGAAGATCGTGTCCGGACTGATGGCGGGGCAGACCAGCGGGCGGTGGGCCAACGTGCAGGAGAACGCCTTCATCCTGCTGGCGCTTCGGCACTACTACGACGTTTTCGAAGGCACCAGCGCCGACTTCGTTGCCGGGGTCTGGCTCGGGGATCGATTCGCCGGCCAACACGCATTCACCGGCCACACCACCGAGCGGGCGACAGTGTCGGTTCCGACCGGCGTGCTGACCGCGGCCGACAACAGCGACGTGACGCTTCGCAACGACGGAACCGGCCGGCTGTACTACCGTCTCGGGCTGCAGACGGCGCCGGCAGATCTGAAGCTGACACCGCTGGACCGCGGGTTCGTCGTCTCGCGCACCTACCAGGCGGTCGACCATCCGGCCGACGTCACCCGCGACGCGGCTGGGGTCTGGCACGTCAAGGCGGGCGCCCGGGTCAGGGTTGGGCTGGAGATGGTCTCCCGCAGTGCCCAGAGCCATGTCGCGTTGATCGATCCGCTGCCGGCGGGACTGCAGATCCTCAATCCGGAGCTGACCACCACACCAAAGGATCTCGATCCCAAGACGGACCAGTCCATCGGCGCCGCGCTGCCGGCGACCTGGTATCCCACCTGGTACGACCACCAGAACCTGCGGGACGATCGCGCCGAGGCCTTCGCCGGGTACCTGCAGGGGGGTGTCTTCCAGTACAGCTATCTGGCCAAGGCAACCACGCAGGGCTCCTTCGTCGCCCCGCCGCCCCGGGCCGAGCAGATCTACGCCCCGGAGACCTTCGGGCGCGGCGGCTCCGATCGGGTGGTGATCGGGAGCTGACGAACAGCAAGGTCGCCTGCCCGCCAGTCGCCCAGCGCAGGATGCTCGGAGCCTAGTCCAGCCCACGCTCGCATCGTGGCGTACTTGCCCGCGACGGCGCACACTGGTGGAACCGCAGGTGCTGCGGAAAGCGCCGGAAAAGGTGATCGCAGTGGCTGACAATGAACCTTTCGGACTCGACCCCGAGGATCTCGAGCGCGTCGTGCGCGGTGCGGGTGAACAACTGCGGGGTGCGCTCGGCCAATTCGGCCGGATGTTCGAGGGCTCCGGTGAGCGGGCAGGTTGGTCGGCGATCTTCGACGATGTCGGGCGACGCTCCCGCAAGGCGCCTGAGCCCGAGACGACCGGAGAGACCGGCGACGGAGTGTGGGTTGTCTACACCGTTGGCGGCGACGGAGGTGCACAGATCGAACAGGTCTACGCGACGGAACTTGACGCACTGCGGGCCAACAAGCAGAACACCGACAGCAGCCGGAAGGTTCGGTTCCTGCCGTACGGACTCCCGGTCAGTGTGCTGGATGCGTCGGAGGACTCTCCGAACAGTTGAGCGACGCACCCGAGTCTGGAAAGACGAAGGCCCCGTGAACCTGGATAACCGCCGAAATCCACCGAAACGCCCACCAATGTTCAGCTGCCGGCTAGCCCCGAAGTAGGCCTGCGTCCCGCAGACTGTCGGGAGCCCGCTGACCGCGACTGCCGATGGGACGCAACGATATGAGCCGCTCGACCAGATCCCGCCTCCGGTGTGTGGCGCTGGCCTTCGTGTTCGGCAGCGCCGGATCCGTCCTGGTCGCGACTGCTGCCGCGGCCCAACCGTCCACCGGCGTGGTGATCAGCGAGGTCTACGGCGGCGGAGGCAATTCCGGCGCGACGTACCGGCAGGACTTCATCGAGTTGCAGAATCGCGGCGCGGCCGCGGTCGACGTGACCGGCTGGTCGGTGCAGTACCACTCGTCCTCGCCCGTCGGCACCTGGCAGGCCACCATGCTGACCGGGTCCATCGCTCCCGGCGGATATCTCGTCGCGGTGGAGGGCAAGGGCGCCAACGGTAGCGAGGATGTGCCGGGGCAGGTGAGCGGAACGACGCTGATGAGTGCGTCAAGTGGAACCGTCGCCCTGGTCAGCTCGACAAACGCCTTGTCCTGCAGCACGTCCGCCGAGTGCGCCGCGTCCGCGGTCGACCTGGTCGGCTACGGTGCCGCGCCAATCGCCGAGGGAACCGCGGTCGCGGGTGCGGACAACACCCATTCGGTGAGCAGGGTGGCCGAAGCCGACACCGATTCGAACGTCACGGATCTCGTCGTGTCCCCGCCGACACCCGGTGCGGACAACGTTCTTCCGCCGCCGGTGCCGCCGGCGGTACCGGGCGACGTGCGCGTCCACGACCTCCAGGGAGCCGGCTTCGTCTCGCCGCTCAAGAACCAGTCCGTGACGAACGTGCCCGGCATCGTCACCGCCGTGCGGACATCCGGGAGCAGCCGCGGCTACTTCGTGCAGGACCCGACACCGGACGGCGACCCGGCGACGAGTGAGGGCGTTTTCGTGTTCACCTCGGCGCCAGCCGTCGCGGTGGGCGATTCCGTTCTCGTCTCCGGGAAGGTCCAGGATTACTACCCCGACGGTAATCCGACTGTGGCACAGGCCTTGTCGATCACCGAGATCGCCTCCAGCGGAGTCGTCGTACTCAGCCACGGCAACACACTCCCGGCGGCCGAGTTGCTGACGGCCACCTCCGTTCCCGACCTTTACGCACCGGATTTGGGCGGTGCCAGCATCGAGACGACGCCCATCACCCAGGCACGGTCCGCGCTCGACTTCTGGGAGTCACGCGAAGGTATGCGCGTGCAGGTCGACAACGCCCGGGTGGTCGGCCCGACCGACTCCTACGGCGAGCAGTACGTGACGACGAAGCCGGACCAGAAGCCGACCTACCGCGGTGGAACCCTGCTGACGGCCGAGAACGCGACTCCGTCCGGGCGACTGGAAATTGTTCCGGTGATCGCCAACCGGCCGGTGAGCGTCGGAGACGTCTACGCCGGCGCCACCGTCGGGCCGGTCGACTACTCCCGCTTCGGTGGCTATCTGATTGCGGCGACGCAGCTCGGCACCGTCGTGTCCGGCGGCCTGAAGCCTGTTCTCGCAACCACTCCCACGGCACGGGAGCTGTCCGTCGCCACCTACAACGTGCAGAACCTCGCGCCGGGCGACCCGCAGTCCAAGTACGACGCACTGGCTACGGGAATCGTGCACAGCCTCGCCGCACCCGACATCGTGGCCGTCGAGGAGATCCAGGACAACACCGGCGCGGCGGACGACGGCGTGGTCGCCGCCGACCGGACGGTGGCTCGGCTGACGGCCGCCGTCGTCGCCGCCGGCGGCCCGCAGTATTCCTCGCGCGGCATCGATCCCGCCGACGACCAGGACGGTGGCCAGCCCGGCGGCAACATCCGAACCGTGTTCCTCTTCAATCCGGCGAGGGTCGATTTCCTCGACCGCGGAGCCGCCGACGTCAACCGGACCACCACGGCCACCGCCGTCACCGGATTCCGTGGCCAGACCACCCTCACGCTGTCGCCCGGCCGGATCGATCCCACCAACCCGGCCTGGACGTCCAGTCGCAAGCCGTTGGTCGGCCAGTTCCGCTTCCGCGGCCAGCCGGTGTTCGTGATCGCCAACCACTTCAACTCCAAGGGCGGTGACGGAAATGCCGACGGCCGCTACCAGTACCCGACCCGCAGCTCGGAGGTCCAGCGGCAGCAGCAGGGCGCGCTCGTCCACACCTTCGTCCTGCAGCTGCTGCAGCGGAATCCGCTGGCTCAGGCCGTCGTGCTCGGAGACCTCAACGACTACCAGTTCAGTCCGGCTCTCAAGGTGCTGGAGACGGGCCGCGCCGATGGCCGGGCCCTGCCGATCCTGATCGACCTGATCCAGACGCTGCCGGCCGACCAGCGGTACACCTACGTCTACCAGGGAATCTCGCAGGTGCTCGACCACATCCTGCTCACGCCGGGAACGTATCTGACGGGTCGGGTCGACTACCAGGTGATTCACATCAATGCCGAGTTCGCCGACCAGACCAGTGATCACGATCCGCAGGTCGTGCGCCTGTTCGGCACCCGAAGGCGCTGACTCGTTCTGGCGCGTGAGGGGGGCGCGTGAGGCTGGCGCGTGAGGCTGGCGCGCGCTGGTTGGTTGGCTGGCGTGGGGCGACTGGCACGTGAGGCTGCCACCCTCGCAGCTCTTTTGGTCACCGCGCAGGCGTTCGTCACGGGCTCAAGGACTGCGCAGCGGCGAATAGGACTGCGCAGCTCGGAGCATGCGGCTGGCGACCGGCGCGCGCCCTGCGGCTGCCGGCTGACGACAGGCGACTGGCGACCGGCGCGCGCCCCGCGGACGGGCCAGGGCATGGCTTTGCGGTGATCCAGGGTCAGCGAACGATCATCGCGAGCTGTCGCGCCGCCAGGCGCTGAAGGAGCGGACGGAGCTCAGGCCGGGGCGCGCAAGCCACGGCCAGGGATGCACCTCGACGGGTTCGAGAAGAAGGGAGATCCGGGACCAGCCGGGCACCGGCGTCCAGGTGGCGGCCAGCGAACGGCCGGCCAGTTCCTGTGCGACCACCCCACGCCTAACCTCCAGCGGACGACGGCCGCTGAGCTCGCCCAGCGTCTCGGCCAGGAATACAAGCCTCTTCCCGGACAGGCGCAACGTCCGCAACAACGGTTCGTCGAACACGAAGACGGCGGGCCGGCCGGGATCGGCGGCCAGCGCCGGATCCGAGACGCCCAGGGACTCCGCCGTCAGCCAGACCTCTTCGCCGGTTCCCGCACCGACGACGTGCGCCGGGCCGGCGGGCACCGGACCTTTGTTCAAATCCGGTCCGATGACGACCGGCCCTGGACCCGTCTCGGGCCACCGCTCGATCGGGCAGGCCGAGGCGAGCGCGCAGTCGCGGCACAGTTGCGGCGCCCTTTTCTGCACCTGCCAGCGGCTGAAGCCGTACGGCTTACCGCTGCCTGTCCCGACGGTCCACTGCCAGCCCAGCCGATTCGCCGCCCGCGAGCCGTCCAAGAGGTGGGCGAACATCTGCTGCTCGCCGTCGCGCCAATCGGCACCCGCCCGAATCGCCCACTGCGAGGCCAACCACATCCGGGTCTGGTTCACCAACCAACCCTGCGAGTGCAGTTCGCCGACCACAGTTCTCATGCAGTTCATCTCGGCCGGCCACGGCTCGCCATCCCAGCTGGCTGCGGCCGGCTGCGCCCTGCTCAACGGTTCCGCCGAAGCCCGGCCGACCCTTGCGTACAAATGCCGGGCGAACTCCTGCCACAGCAACTCGTCCCGGTATTTGGCGCGGTCCCGGGTGGGGGCGTCGGCGACTGCCGACCAGACGTCCCGCAGCGTGAGCAGCCCGTGTCGGATGTACGGCGACATCCGGCTGGCGCCGCGGTTTTCGACAGGATGCACCACGCTGCGATTCCGGGCGTAGCCGGTGATGTCCAACGCAGCCAGCGCTGCATCCGCCGCTTGCTGACCTCCTCGGAAACCTCCTGCGGCAATTCCGGCGGAACCCTCGAGCGTCAGATCACCGAGATGGTCGGACACCCAGCGCACCACATCGTCGGTCGAGGCGCCGTGCACAATGGACGGAGGGTTCGGCAGCAGAGACACCCACCCATGGTGCCTGCACCGGCCAACAGCGGCCGTCGCCGACCAACATTCGCAAATGGCCTGTCGACCTCCGTCAAAATCGCCGGCGACGACGATGCGACTCTCGCGATGATGACCGGGGATCTGACCAGACCCGGAGGATCAACCCATGGCGGCCTGCGGCGCGACCGTCCGCAGACGCGAGAAGTGGCCCAGGTTCACCGATCTACCCGTCCATGGTGCGGCGACGACGAGCGGTTCCGAATCATGGGGATGGCCGGCTTCGCAGGCAGTGATCAGCCCGGCCATCAGCTCCCCGACGAAAGGCGCCTGCTTGAAGCCGTGTCCGCTGGTCCCGATGGCGACGTAGTAGCCGTCGAGATTCGTCCGGTCGTAGATCGGGATCCAGTCCTGTGTGACGTCGTAGACTCCGACGATTCCTCGGGCGCGGGCCGGAACCTGGGTGGTGGGCATTCTGCGGGCGACTCGCTGGGACTGCATCTCCCAGGTCGGACCGGAGACGTTGTTCCGCGCCTGCTCCGGATTGTCCAGCCATCTCAGGGGGTCACAAGGAGCTTCCATGCCCCCGACCACCACCGTATTGCCGGGAGCCGGACGGAAGTAGGGGCCGAAGTCGGCGTCAGTCACACAAACACCTTCCGCCGCACCGAATCCGGCGGGTGCCGGCATCGATATCACCTCTTGTTCCAGCGGTGTGGTCGCCGCGTTGAAGTCATCCAGCACGCCGGCAAGTTGGTTCAGTGAACGGGACCAGGGTCCCGCTACGTTGACGACGACTGCCGCCTCGATCCGTTGACCATCGGCCAGGGTGACGCCGGCCACCCGGCCGTTTCGCCGGACAATGCCGGTGACTCGCGAATTGAATCGGAATGCGACGCCGATCGATTCGGCCGCATTCGCCAGGTTGTGGGCAGCCAATTGTGGATCGTCGACATAGCCGCATTCCGGGATCCAGTAGGCGGTCCCGATTTCGCTTCGCTCCGCCCAGAAAGCATCGTCGCCGGGTAGCGCCGGAGGTCCGAACCGAGTGGGATCGATTGCCGGGAAACGAGGACGCAGCTCCTCCGGGCTCAACGGATCGACTTCGATGTCCAATTCCCGAAGATTGTCGAGCGCGTCGGTCATATCCAGTACGTCACCGGGCAGAACGAGCAGGCCCGTCTTGACGAATCGGGCCATGCCGGTGGGGTCGGTGGCACCGAGATAGTCCGCCCAATGCATCCACCGGCGGCCACTTTCCCACGCCAGGACCGCCTCGTCGCGATGCCGATAGTGGTAGCGGATGATCGCCGATGACGCGCCCGTCGAACCGTGCCCGGGCGCCGATGCCTGGTCGACCACGGTGACCTCGTAGCCGGCCCTGGCCAGCTCCAACCCGACCCCGGCTCCGATCACGCCGGCACCGACGACGATGACGCGCTCAGACATTGATCTCCTCATCGGGCCGGCAAGCTTTCGTTTGCATAGAGCGGGTCGGATTCATGGATTGACAATCACATTCGTAGCGCTACTGTATCAATTCAAGCGTCACTGTAAAGCCCGGAGAGCGGGCAGCTGAGCCATCCGGCCAGCGTGTGCATGCAGGACCTCGAGGCGCGAAAGGTCGGCTGATGGCGAGTTTGGACGCGCGGACCCGGGTCCAACTCGGTCGACTGCTCCGGGAATTGCGGCAACGAGAAGGCTTGACCCTCGCCGCGCTGAGCCAGCAGGTCGGTGTCACGGTGTCCGCGCTCAGTCAATTCGAGACCGGCAAGGCCGAACCCTCGCTCGGCACCCTCTGGAACCTGGGCCGGGCGCTCAACGCTTCGCTGTTCGATTTCTTTGCGCAGCAACAGACAGAGTATGTAGACGTCACGCCCGCCGCCGAGCGCACCGTTGTCGTCTACGAACGCTCCCGATACGAGGCCGTCGCCCGCGGCTCGACGCGGAAGCTGGACCTGTTCTACCTCTATCTCCAGCCGGGTGAGGGTCCCGTTCGCGAACCGGTGGGCCACGCCGGCGAAGAAGCCGGAGTGGTGCTGCGCGGCGCGATGGATGTTGTTGTCGGATCGCAGCGCCATCGGTTGGAGGAAGGCGACGGAATCTGGTTCGTCAGTAGTCAGCCCCATTCCTTCTATGCCATCGGCGATTCCGAATGCGTCAGCATCTGGGCGGATACGCTGCCCGATCACGCCCTGGAGCGCAGCGAGATGGAATCGCTGTTCGGCGACCCGAGGCCGGAGAACCTGGTGCCCGATCGCGCCGTGGTACGGCGGAGCGGCGAATGAGAGCGGGCGTCGACCCGAGCTCGCTGGCAATCGTCGGCGACCTGGCTATCGATCAGGAATATCTTCGCCGGGTCGTCGTGAAATTGACGAGCATCGGATCCAGCGCGGTCGGATTTCGTAACACCGGCACACCGGAGGACCTGGCGGTCGCCTCCTTCGTTTCCGGCGAGATGCAGGCGATGGGGCTGACAGGTGTTGCGGTGGAGCAGGTCGAGGTCGATGCCTGGCGCTTCGAGTCGGCCACGTTGACCCTTCCCGGCCCGACCGGAGATCGTGGTGCCGGGAATCCGACCGTCAATTACCCGGCGGTCAGTTTCGGCGGCGTTCCACCCACGCCGGCCGACGGAGTCACGGCTCACCTGGTGGACATCGGCGACGGGTCGCGGCGAATCCTCGATACCCACGATTTGCGTGGCGCACTGGTCCTTCTGGATTGGCGGCATGATCAGATCCACCCGTCGGCCGTGGCTCTCGAACTCACCGAACGCGGCGTGGTCGGGCTGATCGTGAACTGTCCGGCCAACGGGCCCTGGTACCAAACCCCCGGCGCCCTGGGCGCTTTCGACGCGCATTGGCCGACCGGCGCTCCGCCGATGATCCTGATCGCCGGGCAGGATGCTCTGGCCTTGCGCCACTCCAAGCCGCAGACGGTAACCGTGACGCTGACGGCCACGCTTTCGCCGCGGGCGCGCGGCAACAACGTCGTCGGATATCTGGCCGGCGAACTGCCGGGGCCGATCGTCGTCGGCGCGCACCACGATGCCTGGTTCGCCGGAGCCTTCGACAACACCAGTGGCGTGGCTGCGATGCTGGCCATGGCCAAGGCGTTGATCGGGTCGGGACACCGGCCGCGGCATACGATCTGCTTCACCAGCCGAACGGCCGAGGAATACGGAATTGCCGAGAGCACGTACGACTGGTGCATCGGCGCCTGGGAACAGGTTCGCACCACACACCCGGAATGGTCCACCGAGTCTCCGTTCCATCTGTGCGTCGAGGCGACCGGGCACCGGGAGCTGCGGTCAGTGATCGAGGCACCGGTGGAATTGGCGACCTGGGCGCGGCGGATCGGCCGTGCCGCGCAGCAGCAGGGCTGGACGCCGACCGGTTGGCGGGTCGCGCCGCCGGTGGCCGGTACCGAGCAATGGCCCTTCCTGGTATCCGGAATCCCCGGCGTGGCCTGTTACGCCTGAGAAACGAGGTTCGGCAGAACCGACTACCACACTCAGTTCGACACCATCGAACTGCTGGATTTCGACATACTGGCGGCGCAGACCAGGTTGTACGCCCTGCTGCTGATCGAGGCTGACCGAGATCCGGACGCCATCATCGACCACACCGCCCGTGCCCGGCAGCTGAAGAAGATCGCCGCGCTGACCGATCACGCCGTTCTGGCAGGAGCGGCCGAACACCATGCGAGCGCGCGCGGGCGCACAGATTTCACCGAAGTGGGACGAAGTCAGTTCGCACTCGATGTCCATTCGGTGGTCTGCTATCCGCACGAGCAGAGCCTGCGCGACCGGCGCGCGCTCGCCGGGGTGATCGCGGCCTTGGACGATGGCGACCGGAAAGGCGCCGCCCGGATAATGCGCTCGGTCGGACGCCACTTCCTTTTCCCTTATCTCGGCCCAACTGCCTTCGGAACCTATCAAGCTCGGTTCGAGCCCGAATCGGTCACCCGGACTTGGGCAGGCAGCAGTCATCTACCCGAAAGTCTCGACCTCTGGCCAGAATTCGCCAGCCTGATGGGCGAGAACTCGTCCCGCAGTTACGGACCCTGGGTCAGGGCAAGCCTGGTCCGCGCCCACGAGAAAGTCGAACGTCAGCTTGTACAACGGCTGAATGCAATGGCGCGTTCAGTGTCTTCCAGTGGCCACCATTCCTTCGTCAGTTGAGGTCAACATGAACAGAAGAAGTCTGCGTCTGTCGGGATCTGCGCTCGCTCTTGTCGGAGCTTTGCTCGCTGGATGTTCCGGCGGGTCGGGCGCTTCCCCGTCCTCCTCGCCGCCGGCGCCGGCCAGCGCGCCCTCCGGCGGCTCTTCGGGTGCCGGATCATCGGCCCCGGCGACCGCGGCACCGTCGATATCGGCTCCGATCTCGAAGCCTGCGGGTGATCTGTCAAAGCACCGCGGCGGCACCCTCAACATGATCTGGCTCAGTGCCGGAACCTCCATCGACACTGCCGTGGACTACGACCCGAACTGGTTCGTGCTGCGCATGGCCGGCGACGGACTGATGAGCTGGAAGCAGGTCGGCGGCGTCGCCGGCAACGATCTCGTTCCCGATCTGGCGACTGCCACACCGGTTCCGACCGATGCGGGCAAGACGTACACGTTCAAGATCAGGTCCGGGATCAAGTATTCGACCGGCGCCACGGTCAAGGCGAGCGATTTCGCCTACACGATGACGCGGGAGTTCAAGATCCCCGGTCCCGGGGTCGGATTGTATTCAGGAATCGTCGGCGCCGAAGGTTGTATTGCAAAGCCTGCCGGCTGTGACCTGTCGAAGGGTGTGGTGGCCGACGACGCCGCCGGTACCGTCACCTTTCACCTGACGGCGGCCGATTCGGACTTTCTACAGAAATTGGCGCTGCCCTTCGCCTACGTCGTACCGTTGGGAACCCCGAATGTGGACACGGGTACCAAGCCGCTGCCGGCGACGGGTCCTTACCTGATCAAGTCGTACGAGCCGAACAGATCTTTGCAGTTGATGCGCAATCCGAACTTCAAACAGTGGTCGGCAGATGCGCAACCGAACGGCTATCCCGACGCGATCACGATGAAGATCGGCATCTCCGACGAGGACGCCGTCACCCAGGTCGAGAACGGTCAGGCCGACTGGGTCTACGACCCGCCGCCGGCGGACAGGTTGAACGAGATCGCCACCAAGTACGCCGGCCAGATCCACATCAATGCGACTCCCAACAGCTACTTCATGGCCATGAACACCCGGGTTGCTCCGTTCGACAACGCGGAAGTGCGCCGTGCGCTGAACTTCGCTACCGACCGCAAGGCCATCATCGGGTTGTTCGGCGGGCCGCGACTGGCGAATGCCAGCTGCCAGATCCTGCCGTCCAATTTCCCGGGCTACGTGCCGAATTGCCCTTACACGGCCAATCCAGGAGCGACCTGGAGCGCCCCGGATCTGGCCAAGGCGCAAGAATTGATCGACAAGTCGGGCACCAAGGGCCAGAAGGTCGTCGTGGTCGGGACACCCGACGAGACGACGAAGGGTATCGATCTGTATTTCGTCTCGCTGCTGAACAAGCTCGGTTACGACGCCAGTCTCAAGACGCTGGCCGCCTCGGTGGAGTATTCCTACGTCCAGGATTCTCGCAACAAGGTTCAACTGAGTTACTCGTACTGGTCTCCCGACTACACCGCGGCGAGCAATTTCCTGAATGTGCAGGTCGGCTGCGCCGGATTCCACGAGGGGAGTACGGCAAGTCCGAACCTCTCCGCATTCTGTGATCCTGCGATCCAGGCCAAGACGGCGCAGGCCCTGGTCACCCAGCAGACTGATCGGAAGGCGGCCGAGGCGCAGTGGGCCGAAGTGGACAAACTGACCACTGCGGAGGCTCCGCAGGTCTCGCTGTTCACCTCCAACCGGCTCGACTTCGTCTCGGCGCGGGTCGGCAACTACCAGTTCAGCCCCGCCGTGACCGCCAACTTCCTGATCGATCAGGCCTGGGTGCAGTGACGGTACCGACGGAGGCATTCGGAAGCCTCGACGATCAGAACGTCCTGGCGAAATCGCTCGAGGGCGATGGCACTGGAAGCGCTCCATGGCGTTTGGCGTGGCATCGGTTCCGGCGCAACAGGTCGGGCGTACTGGCTTTGATTCTACTGGCGCTAGTGGTTCTGGCGTGCATCTTCGCTCCGATGTATTCCGCTTTGGTCGCGCACACCGAACCGTTCACTTCGAATCTGACCGGTACCACGAACATCGGCGGTGTAGAGGTACCGGTGATCGCGCCGAACCTGTCCGGGCTCGGCTCGACCCCGATTGGGCCGACCTGGTCCGGTCGCTACTTCCTGGGGGCCGACACCCAGGGTCGAGATGTGGCCGCCAGACTGCTTTTCGCCGGCCGAACGTCCTTGATCGTCGGACTCGGGTCCGCCTTGATATCGGCGGTTCTCGCCACCGCGGTCGCCCTCGTCGCCGGGTTCTTCGGCGGCTGGGTCGATTCCGTCATCTCTCGAATTCTCGACCTGGTGTGGGCGTTCCCGGTATACCTGCTGGCCATTTCGCTGTCGACGGTGCTTCTGCTGCAAGGTTTGAGAATCGGTCCCATCTCGGTGAACCCGGCCAGCCTCTGGCTGCCCATTCTGATCATCTCGCTCATCTACGTGCCGTATCTGGCCCGGCCGATCCGCGGTGAGGTTCTCAGCCTGCGTCAACGCGAATTCGTCGAAGCCGCCATTGGACAGGGCGTTTCGCGATTCAGGGTGATCTTCGGTGAGTTGCTGCCCAACGTCATCCCGACTGTGATCGTCTTCCTACCGCTGATGGTCGCCACGAACATCCTGACCGAGTCGTCATTGTCGTACCTGTCGATCGGTGTGCAGGCGCCGAACGCGAGTTGGGGGACCATGATCACCGATGGACAGAGCCAGCTGTACACCCGACCCTGGGTTTCCGTAGGTCCGGGAGTGCTGTTGGCGCTCACCATCGTTCTGCTCAATGTGGTCGGTGAAGGTGTCCGGGACGCGATCGATCCCCGCGGCCTGCTACCTCGTCGCCGGCGCCGGCGCCGGGCCGGGCGCGTGACCGGACCCGGTCGACCGGCGAGTCGGGTGAGAAACCCATGATCAGGTTCATCGCGCGACGAATGGCATCGACCATCGGTGTGCTCTTCGCGCTCAGCGTGCTGGTATTCCTGATCTTCTTCGCCATTCCGGGCGTCGACCCGGCCCGGCAGATGGCCGGTCGCAACCCGACTCCGCAAACGCTGGCTGCAGTACGACAGACTTTTGGTCTCGACCAGCCGTTGCCGATTCAATATCTGCATCTGATAAATCATCTGCTGGTTGCGCGAGATCTCGTGTCCTACACCAACCGCGGCGTGAAGGTCGTCCCGGAGTTGCTGGCCGCCGCGCCGGTTACCCTGTCGCTCGTGCTGGGCGCTGCCGTGCTGTGGGTCGTCATGAGCATCGGATTGGGCATCATCGCGGCGGTCTGGCGCAATTCCGTCGTCGACCGTCTGTTGATGGTCCTGTCGTTGGTGGCGATCTCGGTGCCGGTGTTCTGGCTGGGCCAGGTGGCTAATTTGTTCACCCAGGATCGTTGGCATTCATCACCGTTGTTCAGTTGGGTCCCACCGTTGGGCTATACGCCCATCACCGAAGATCCGGTGATGTGGTTCAAGCATCTTGTCATCCCGTGGATCGTGCTGGCCGCGCTGTTCATCGGTCTCTACGCCCGGATCTTCCGCTCCTCGCTGATCGAGGCCGGCAGTCAGGATTTCGTCCGAACCGCACGTTCCAAGGGTATTTCGGAGACCCGGGTCGTCTTCCGACACATGGTGCGTGCGTCGTTGGGGCCGTTCGCGAGTCTGTTCGCGCTAGATTTCGGGGTGCTGGTAGGCGGCGGCGCGCTGCTCGCCGAGGTGGTCTTCGGGCTACCAGGAATCGGGCAGCTCACCTATCAATCGCTCGGCGGTCTGGATCTGCCGGTCATCATGGCGGCCGTGCTCTACGGCGGCGCGCTGATCGTCATCATGAATGCGATCGTCGATGTGCTCTACGCCCGTCTTGACCCTCGAGTGCGGCAGAGCTGATGGCGGCCGAGGATGTGCTGCTGGACGTGCGGAATCTGCGAGTGTCGATCAGCACCGAACGGGGGACGGTCACGGTCGTCGAGGACGTGTCCTTGATGCTGGCTGCCGATGAGGTGCTCTGCATCGTCGGTGAATCGGGCTCTGGCAAGAGCGTGACGATGCTGAGCGTGATGCGGTTGATGGACGAGCGCGCCGTGAGCTACCAGGGCGCAGTCGAGTTCGACGGTAAGGATTTGCTCGGCCGGTCGCAGCGCGAGATGAGAGAGATTCGCGGCGCCGGTATAGCGATGATCTTCCAGGATCCGATGACGGCGTTGAATCCGGTTTATCGGATCGGCTGGCAGCTCTGTGAGCAGATTCGCGCGCACAGCAAAGTTTCTCGTGGTCAGGCTCGGGTGCGGGCGCTGGAATTGCTGACTGCAGTAGGTATTGCGGATCCGGATCGACGCATCGACAATTTCCCGCACGAGCTGTCCGGCGGAATGCGGCAGCGAGTGATGATTGCACTTGCTCTGTCCTGTCGTCCCCGCATTCTGATCGCCGACGAGCCGACCACGGCGTTGGACGTCACGGTGCAATCTCAGATATTGAAGCTGATCGCCGAACTCAAGAGTGAAACCGGAATGGCCGTCGTGCTGGTCACCCACGACATGGGTGTGGTTGCAGAACTCGCCGACCGGGTTCAAGTGATGTACGGCGGCCGGGTCGTCGAGGAAGGCACGGCGGCGGAAATCTTCAACGACGCGCGACATCCCTATACCTGGGGACTGCTGGGCTCGATTCCTCGGCTGGACCAGCCCCGGCCGGACCGGCTGCCCAGCATCGCCGGGGTTCCGGCGAGCGCCGGAAACATCGCGCCCGGCTGCGTTTTCGCCGCCCGGTGCCCGCATCGTTTCGAACCCTGCGGAGTGCAGCCGCAATTGTTGCAGTTGTCACCTACGCCGCAGTTGTCACCGAAACCGCAATTGTCACCGGCGCCGGAATCGGGCGTCGGCCATCGGGCCGCCTGCTATCTGGTGGACAACCCCGAAAGATCGACATCAAGTCGGCCGGTACCGGGCGGATCGAGCCCCGTAGTCCCTGCCGCCGAACAACGCATCGAAACCGAGGACCCAACATGACCGATTCCGATCCTCGTTCCGGGCGCAGGGTGATGGTCCGGGCCGTGGACGTCCGCAAAAGCTTCCCGGTCCGGGCCCAACAAGGGCGAGGCAGGGCCGTCCTTCGGGCTGTCGACGGCGTGACCCTGGAGGTGTACGCCGGTGAATCACTGGGTTTGGTGGGAGAATCGGGTTGCGGGAAATCAACTCTGGGGCGATGCCTGGTTCGTCTGACAGAACTCGGTTCCGGGACGGTGAGCGTTGCCGGTCGCGACATCTCCACGCTGTCCCCGGCCCAATTGCGGCCGCATCGGCAGAACATGCAGATGGTGTTCCAGGACCCGTATTCCTCCCTGAACCCCCGCAAGCGCGTCGAATCCACGATCGGCCTGACCTTGCGTGCGAACAAGGGAATGAACAGGGCGGCGATGTCGGCGCGGGTTCGCGAACTTCTCGAGCTCGTCGGGCTGCGGCCTGAACATGCTCAGCGGTTCCCCCACGAGTTCTCCGGCGGCCAGCGGCAACGGGTCGGCATCGCCAGGGCGTTGGCCGCCGAGCCGGCGCTGATCGTGGCGGACGAGCCGGTTTCGGCCCTGGACGTCTCGATCCAGGCCCAGGTCATCAACCTGTTCGCGGATCTTCAGTCCAGGCTTGGTCTCACCTATGTCTTCATCGCTCACGACCTGTCCGTGGTGCGGCAGATCTCGGACCGAATCGCCGTGATGTACCTCGGCAAGATCGTCGAGATCGGCCCGACGGAGGACATCGTCCAGCGGCCGATGCACCCATACACCCGGGCCCTGCTCGCCTGTGTTCCGGTGCCCGAGGTGACCGGACGGCCACGGCCCGAGCGGATCGTCCTGACCGGCGATGTGCCCAGTCCGATCTCCCCCCCGACGGGGTGCCGATTCCATCCTCGTTGCCCGATCAGCACCGACCGGTGCCGCACCGAGGAACCACTTCTCGTCAGCCGAGGCACGTCCGGCCGGGCTGCGGCGTGCCACTACCCTCTGGCGCAGTCGTGACCGCGTGGCAGAGTGGCGCTGTGGAGGTGTGGCGGCCGAGGGTGCTCGACCATCTCGATGAGCACGCCGAGCACATTGTCACATCATTGAGCGATCTGGTCCGCAATCCGAGTATCTCGGGTACCGACGAAGAGAATTCGATCCAGTCTGACATTGCGGTCCAATTGACCGATCTTGGCCTGGAGGTCGATCACTGGCAAATACCGCTCGCCGAGACCCTTGCGGCGGAGGACTTTCCGGGCGTCGAGGTGAATCGATCCGAAGCGTGGGGACTGGTCGGCGCTGCTCGCGGCCGCGGCGACGGGCCTTCCCTCATGCTGAACGTTCACGTCGACGTGGTGCCGCCGGGAGATCTTGCGGCCTGGGGTACACAGCAGCCGTTCTCCGGTCGGATCGATCGAAATTCCGTCAGCGGCCGCGGCGCCTGCGACATGAAAGGTGGTCTGGTCGCTGCGATGTGGGCGGTTCGGGCCCTGACGACCCTGGGTGTCCCGCTGCGCGGGGATCTGCTGCTGGCCAGCGTTCAGGGCGAGGAGGACGGTGGCCTGGGCACCTACGCGACCCTGGCCAGAGGGTGGCGGGCGGACGCGTGCGTCATTCCGGAACCCACGTCGCTGGACATCGTGCCGGCCAACGGCGGATCGCTGACCTTTCGGCTGCGGATCATGGGTTTGGCCGCGCACGCGTCGCGGCGCACCTCGGGTGTCAGCGCCGTGGAAAAGCTGCTGCCGATCTTCAAGGGTTTGCGCCGACTCGAGGCGCGTCGTAACGCCGTCACCGATCCGTTGATGTCGCGGTGGGACATCGCTTATCCGATCGAGATCGGTCGGGTGCACTCCGGCGACTGGTCCTCGTCGGTTCCAGATGTGCTGGTGGCCGAGGGCCGTTACGGCGTGGCCCTGGACGAAACCGCCGAGCATGCGCGCGGTCAGTTCGAGGCAGCGATCGCGGAGGTCGGAGCGGCCGACCCGTGGCTGCGGGATCATCCGGTGCAGGTGCAGTGGTGGGGTGGCCAGTTCTTGCCGGGAAGAACCGAGGTGGATTCTCCGATCGTCACCACTGTGCGTCGCATGCACTCCTTGGTGTCGACTCATCGACAGGAAGTTTGGGGCGCGCCGTACGGCAGTGATCTGCGCTTGATGAGCGGGATGGGCGGCGTGCCGACGGTGCACTACGGGCCGGGCGATGCGGCTCTGGCGCACGGGCCGTTGGAGATGGTGGCGATCGACGAGGTCCTGACCACGGCCCGCGCTCTGGCAATGGTGGCTATGGCGCACTGCGGAGTCGGCTGAGACGGCTGGCTGGCACCCGGTTCGGACAACGTCATCGAGGTCGAGCTGAACCGATCGGGACAGGAGATGCGGATGGTCGAGGTCGCACCCGGCGAGGACGGCCAGCGCGGCTCCTTGAGGTTTAATGGCGTCGCGGTCGTCAGCTGCTGATCACCCGGCCGGCGGCGGAAAGGGCGTCCCGCGACAGTTGTCACCGGTGCGACGAAGAGCGGGCAAAGTGGAGAGGGCGGTTTGTCATGGCGACCCCGAGCGTGGAACTACAAGTACTTCGGAAATCGCAGGACCGAGCGCTGCACATGGAAGGAATCCCAATGTTCGTGGCGCTGGTGGACGAGCGGTCGGCCAGCGATATGCCGGCCCCGTCGAACTCCGAGGCCGAGAGAGGCGGTGCCATTGCGGCGCGTCTGGAGGAATTCCGGACAGCGTTGGGCCCCCGGCAACGCGACACCGACATGGGCGCGGTGATCAGCATGCTCATGGCGGCCGCCTACGAAGACTTCAATTGCAGCGTGCTGGGATGAGCCTGCTGAACTGGCCCGCTCACCGGGACGCGATCGCGCAGGGACGCTATGTCCGTTTGGTGAACTATCACAACACGCCGGCTTCCGGGCGGCTCGCACTCCGTCGCGAGTTGGCTTCCTATCGCGAGACCTTCGCCTCCATCGATCTTGCCGAACTGGACCGGTTCTATGCGACCGGAAGCTGGACGAACCCGGAGCCGGGTTTCATCCCCGTCTTCTACGAGGGTTACCGGAACAGCTACGAGGTGGCGGCCTCGATCTGCGACGAGCTCGACGTTGCCGGTTGGTTCGCAGTCTGCACTGGATTCGTCGACTGCCCGGTGCAAGAACAGGAACTTTTCGCGCGATCGCACTGGATCGGATTGGCCGACGAGGAGCAGACCGGCGACCGGATCGCCATGAGCTGGCCGGAGATCGCCGAACTGGCCGGAAGACATGTGGTATTCCCGCACACCGCGTCACACGACGGAATCGCAGACATCGTCAGCGACGAAGACATTTTCCGCGAGATCACTGAACCGAAGCAAAAGATGGATGCGGTGACCGGACAATCGGCGCCGGCTTTCGCCTGGCTCCACGGGTCGCCGTGGGGAGCCAGCCCGCGACACGACCGAGCCCTCGTTGCCGCCGGTTACCGATACCTGTTCAGCAACACCATGATTCACCGGATCTGCAACTGACTCAGCTGCCGAACCGGCGGGTGCGGACTGTTCGACGACCTTCCGGCCGTCCGACCCCCCGAGACGGCGGCGATGGATCTGCCGCCCATTGCGATGCCATTCAACTGGCCATCTGGTGGCTGCAGTGATGGAATTCATCCGCCGAGCCCAGGACACGTGCAAGTCGAAATTCGGTCGTCGATTGTAGGCAAATTGCGTAGGTTTACCACTTTCACTCCGCGAGAGTGCTGTGCAGGATTACTGTCTGATCGAAATGCCTCAGACTGCTAGCTCTTCGCATTGCATCGATTGTCACCTTTCCTCGTTCACCGATTACTACCTGGAGATCGATGACCTTGCCTGACCAGACCCCCTCGGCGGGCCACGTGGAACCGGCGGTCCTCCAGGAATACCGGCGCGCCCTGAATTCAGTCGGGACGGTGCGGGAGTGGCACTTGGATGGTTTCGACCGGACCACGGTGCCCGTCGCGGCGACCACCTGGACCGGTGCCGACGGTGCGGATGCCCATGGTGTGGGCTACGGGTCCACCTGGTCCGGCGCTGAGGTCGGAGCGCTCGGTGAGGTGGCCGAGCGGGTGGTGACGGCGCAGGCGCTGCGGGCGCTGCCGAGTCGGGTGGCGACCTACCGGGAGCTGGCCACAGAGCAGGGCGCCGACGGGGTCGCGGATCCGCTCACCCTGACCTTGCCCGCGGGTTCGAAATACCATCCTGATCAGGCGATCACCTGGGTGGCTGCGGAGCGCTGGCGCACCGGTGAACATGTGTGGGTGCCGGTGGAGTTCGTCGCCAACGACCCCTCTGGCCTGCCGACCGGATCGCCGCCGCCACTGATCACGCCGATCACCAACGGGCTCGGCGCCGGCGACACGGTAGAACGAGCCGTCAGCCATGCTCTGCTGGAACTGGTGCAACGGGACGGCGACACGGTTTCTTTCCGGGCCATGGACCAAGGATCGGTGATCGACCTCGACTCCGTCACCGATCCGATCGCCACGGAAACGATCGGACTGTTGCGCCGCGCCCACATCGAGCCGGTCGTCAAACTCGCTTCCGACGAATTCGCCTGTGTCGTCTACGCAATGGGTCGGGACAACGATGTTTCGCCGCCGCCGCCGCCGCTGGCGTTGACAGCGATCGGCGAGGCCTCCCACCCGGACGGCCAGACAGCGATCGCCGCGGCCCTGCTGGAGTTCGCTTCATCCCGAGCGCGTCGGGCCTTCGCATTTGGACCTCTGGAAGTCCTCGCCGACCTGCTTCCGGATTACCTGGCCCAGGAGATGACGCTCCCGGTGGGTGAGCAGGAGCCGCGCGCGCTTCGTGAGATGCGGAAGTGGTCGACGATGAGCACCTCGGAACAACGACAGCTGGCCGAGCCGATGCTCGGCCATCAGGTGAGACGCATCGACGTCTCCGACCTGCCCGCCGCCGAGCCCCGGCTGACGGCGAATCCACCAGCGCTGCTGGAGCTGATGTTGCGCCGGCTTGCGGCGTTCGACGTGCTGACCGTGGTCGGCCGGATCGGCGGCATCTTCGCGGCCAAGGTGCTGGTGCCTGGCCTGGAGGTGGAAACGATGTCATACCTCCGCATCGGAGGACGTGTGCTCGTGCGTCTACTGGAGCGCGGAAGTCCGCTCGTCGGCCTTGGCCCACCGGATCGGCCCAGCAGGCTGCCTGTCCGCCTCACCGAAGACGCGCTCGATGCCATCGGTGGGCCCGCCTGGCTCGATCGCGACCTGGTGGAGTCGACGGTCGGGGAGCTCTACCCGCTGTATCGCGAGCCGCGACGACACGCGGTCGGCCGGCTGGTCTGATAGCGCGATGCAGCAACACATCTCACCAATCGCCTGCTCACGCAACTGAGGCCGATTGAACCGCCTCAATTTGGGAGCGCTGGTTCGATCGTTCGTGCGAGGGAATCGGAGAAGGCGCGAGTAGACAAGTATGCGCTGACGGGCCACCACGGGCGGCGCCAGAACCCGTAGTTTGGGATGTTCTAGGGTAACGATGTGAAAACCTCGGCCGGGTTCGGTGTGTCGGAAAAGGGGCCGGCTGTTCGGCGGGAGCTGGTGCGCAAACGGATCGTTGCCGAGGGTTTCGCCCGCTTGGATGATCTAGCTAGGTCGTTCGAGGTCAGTTTGATGACGATCCACCGGGACGTCGATGCCTTGGAGGCCGAGGGGTGGCTGGTGAAAAGCCGAGGGGGCGCCACGGCCAATCCGTCAGCCGTGGTGGACGGTGGGGTGCGGGAGCGATCGTTTGCGATGAGGGCGGAGAAGGCCGCGATTACCGGGTTGGCTGCTTCGCTGCTGACGCATGGGCAGACTGTCTTCCTCGATGACAGCACGACCGTGCTGGGTCTGGTTCCATATCTGGCGGCGTGGACACCGATGACGGTCGCTACGAACTTCTTGCCGGTGATCTCGGCGTTGCAGGACACCGCTGGAATCGAGATCCAGCTGCTGGGTGGGCAGTATTACCCGCGGCAGGAGGCCTGCCAGGGGCGGCAGACGGTGGAAGCTATTCGTCAGTTGCACGCCGATGTGTTCTTCATGTCGACGACGGCGATCCTGAACGGTACGTGCCTGCACCGGTCGGAGAACACGATCGTGGTGCGGCAGGCCTTCATGGCGCAGGCGACGCGGCGGGTGTTGTTGGTGGATCACGCCAAGTTCGGTCGATCTGCTTCTCATCTGTTGTGTGGGGTCGATGCTTTCGACACGGTGATCACCGATGCGGGCGTCGACCCCAAGGACCTGGCCGACCTGCACGCGCGTTGCTCGGACGTGCGGGTCGCTCGCGTACCCGGTGCCTCGCAGGGGTAGAACGCGGGGCGGCTGCCTCTGGGGCGGCTGCGGTGTGGGACCTCGTGGAAAGTAAACCCTGGCGACGGGTGTTGCCGGGGCAATTCGCCGTCTCCGGGCTGCAGTCTGACGACTGTCACTCCGAATCCGATTGTCACAGGTTGATCTCGAACCCTTGTGCGGTGTCTCAGGATGTGTGTTAATTCTGTCAGGCCGATTGAGGTCTTGACTGCTTTCCAATGTTGCCGAGCCCCGCGAGGAGTGTGCGATGTCCACCCTGGTTGCCGGTCGGACTCGGCCGGCCTTCTGCGGCGTCGACGTCGGAACCCAGGGTGTCCGTTCAGTCGTGGTTACCGCTGATGGGCAATGCGTTGGCAGCGGGAGTGCCGCTCTGGCACCGGGTGATCGGGCGGCCGGTCGGCATGAGCAGTGCCCCGACGACTGGTGGGCGGCGCTGGCGTCGGCCGTCCGGGCGGCTGTCACCGAAGCTGGGACCGAATTCGATATTGTCTGTCTCGCTTTGGATGCCACGTCTGGAACCGTGCTGGTGGAAGGCGCCGACGGGACTGCCCGCGGCCCGGGGTTGATGTATGACGACGCTCGCGCGTCCGAGCAGGCGAACCGGGCTCAACTGGTCGGCGCCCAGTTGTGGGATGCGCTGGGATACCGGATGCAGACGTCTTGGGCGCTGCCCAAGATCATGTGGCTGCTCCAGGAAGGCGCAGTTGGTGCGGGGGACCGGGTGGTGCATCAGTCCGATCATCTGTTGCGCCGTCTCACCGGGTCACCGGTGCCGACTGACTCTTCACATGCGCTCAAGACTGGAGTCGATCTTCGTGATATTTCCTGGCCTGATGAGATCTTTGGTGAGCTGGGGGTGAATGCGGCACTGCTGCCGCCGGTGGTGCTTCCGGGGACGGACATCGGTCAGGTCGGTGCCGGCGGGGCGGCGGCCACAGGTCTGCGAGTTGGTACCAGGGTGCGGGCTGGAATGACCGACGGCTGCGCGGCGCAGATCGCGACGGGAGCCCTGCACACGGGAAGCTGGAGCAGTGCTCTTGGCACCACCTTGGTGATCAAGGGGTCGACGACAGACTTGATCCGGGACCCGCGCGGCGCAGTTTATTCGCATCGGAACCCCGACGGAGGGTGGCTGCCCGGAGGTGCGTCCAGCAGCGGCGCCGGCGTAATCAGCAAAGAGTTCCCGGGCGCTGACGCCGCCGCGTTGCGGATGCTCACCGACCGGGCGCGGTCCAGTGGTGCGGTGAGCGGTGTGACGTACGCCCTGGCCGGCGCAGGCGAACGGTTCCCGTTCGTTGCACCGCAGGCTCGTGGGTTCCTTGCTACCGACGCCCTTGACGAGGCACAGAGGTTCGCCGCCTTGTGCCAGTCGATCGCCTACATCGAGCGGCTGTCCTACGACGTCCTGGCAGTGTTGGGTGCGGACGTAAGTGGCCCGGTGGCGCTCACCGGAGGAGCGACGGCCAATTCCTGGTGGAATCAGCTGCGCACCGACATTCTCGGTCGGTCTACGTCGATTCCGAAATCTGCCCAGGCAGCCAATGGTATGGCGGTGATCGCGGCAGCGCCTCGTGGTCAGCTCGCCTCAACTGCCGAACACATGGTGAGGATCGGTGCCAGATACACTCCGGATCCGGCTCGCGGGCAACAGCTGTGGCCTGCCTATGAACGGCTGCTCGATGAACTGGTGGATCGGCATTGGCTCGATTCCGACCTGGCCGCCAAGGCGCTGACCGGCGCGGTGAGGTCCCCTTGAACTCCTCGACGAGCGCTGAGCACATCGTGCAGGCAACCAAAGTGCCTTCCGGCAGCGTCCGGTTGGCGCTGGCCCGGCACGGAGAAACCGTGTGGCACAGCGACAATCGGTATGCGGGCGGCAGCAGCGATATCGACCTCACCCCGAAGGGGCGACATCAGGCGCAGGCGCTTGCACGGTGGTGCGTGGAGTTCGCGCCGGACGCCGTCATCAGTTCCCCGGTGCGCCGCGCCGTGGAAACAGCCGCGCCCAGCGCCGCCGCAGCCGGGGTCCCGCTGCAGATCGTGGAGGGCTTGCGAGAGGTCGGCTTCGGGTTGGCGGAGGGGCGGACCATCGATGAGCTGATCAGCCTCGACGGGGCCATGGTGGACCGATTCCGGACCGACCCGGTGGCACATCCCTTTCCCGGGGCCGAACCCCCGGAGCAGGCCGCGGACCGGGCAGCAGATGCGTTGAGGTTGCTCGCGGAACAGTTCGACGGAGCGAAGATCCTCGTCGTTGCGCACAACACGCTGCTGCGCCTGGCCATCTGCCGGCTCCTTGGCCTACCCGTGTCGCGGTACCGCGACATCTTCCCCCGTCTGGACAACGGCGCGATCAGCGAAATGGCGGTGCCTGCGGACCGCAACCGCATCAGCTCGCTGCTCTCGCTCAATGTGCACGTGAAAGGAGGGACGGACGGCGTCCACTGAAAGCTCCCGCATCACTGGCGGTGGCACCGGTACTCGAACAACGCCCTATCGCTGCTCCACGGTGTTCACCGTCCGAGCCCGCACCACCTGCATCCCCCGATCCACCGGTTCGGGCAACCAATCTCGTTTCTTTTCACCGAATGAAGGAGTGTTGATGAAGTCAACTGTAAGGAAAAGCGTCACGGTTTCGGTCGCCGCCGCCACCATGGTGCTGAGCCTGGCCGCCTGCTCCAGCAGCAGCACCGCCGCCGGGTCCAGTGGCACCAGTTCCAGCAGCAGCAGTGCCGCTGCGGCGGTCACCACCGCATCCAGCAGCGGCGCCGCCGGCGCTGGTGCGGCCACCTCCAGCGGCTCGGCAATGGCCAGCGGTTCGGCGATGTCGAGCGGTTCGGCGATGGCCAGCGGTTCGGCGATGTCGAGCGGTTCGGCGATGCCCAGCGGTTCGGCGATGTCGAGCGGTTCCGCAATGTCGAGCGGCTCGGCAATGCCCAGCGGCTCGGCAATGACCTCGGGTTCCGCTGCGTCCGGCGGTGCCGGCCCGGTGAGCGCCTCGACGGGGAAGGTCGCGTTCCTGATGCCCGATGAGGCGTCCACCCGTTACGAGCAGCACGACCACCCCGGTTTCGTCGCCCAGATGTCCAAGAGCTGCCCCGCGTGCACCGTTCTGTACAACAACGCAAATGCTGATGCCTCCAAGCAGCAGCAGCAGTTCAACTCCGCGCTGGTGCAGGGAGCCAAGGTGATCGTGCTCGACCCGGTCGACTCCTCCGCGGCTGCCTCCCTGGTGCAGGAGGCGCATAGCAAAGGCGTCAAGGTCATCGCGTACGACCGGCCGATTCCCTCGGCGCAGGCCGACTTCTACGTCTCCTACGACAATGAGAAGATCGGCACCGTCATTGCGCAGTCGCTGGTCGCCAAGCTGAAGTCGGGCACCATCCCGGCCGGTGCGGGAATTCTGGAAGTCAACGGCTCACCCACCGATGCCGCCGCAGGTCTGATCAAGAAGGGCATCCACGCCGGGCTCGCCGGCAGTGGCATCAGCACGCTCGCCGAATATGACACGCCCGACTGGGACCCGGCGAAGGCCCAAACATGGGTCAGTGGACAGGTTTCCCGATTCGGCACCAAGATCGTCGGAGTGGTGGCCGCGAATGACGGCACCGGCGGCGGCGCCATCGCCGCGTTCAAAGCGGCTGGAACCAACCCGGTTCCTCCGGTCACCGGTAACGATGCAACCCTGGCCGGCCTGCAGTTGATCATCGCCGGTGACCAGTACAACACCATCTCCAAGCCAAGCGAGATCGTCGCCGCAGCCGCCGCGAAGGTCGCCGTGGCGCTGCTGGACGGCAAGACCCCCACCGCAACGACGACCCTGTACGGGGCCCCGTCGCAGTTGTTCGTCCCCGCTGTCATCACCACACAGAACCTGAAGGCGGAGATCGTCACCAAGGGCATCACCAAGGCCGCCGACATCTGTACCTCCACCTACGCCGCTGCCTGCAGCAAGCTCGGCATCTCCTAGGGAGCCTTGCCCTTCGGCGAACCCGACCTGGGCGGGTCCTACCGATCCGCCCAGGTCACCCTTTGCCCCTGCCACATCCACCCCGATGAACATTCATCAAGAAAGGAATATCCTCATGTCAACGGCGATCACGACGGATCCACCGCAGACGCGGGACACTGTGCTCAGTCTGCGAGGTGTGTCCAAGAGCTTCGGCTCGGTCAACGCACTGACCGACATCGAACTGGATGTTGCGGCAGGGTCTGTCGTGGCGATCGTTGGCGACAATGGTGCCGGAAAGTCAACCCTGGTCAAGATTCTCGCCGGTGTTCACCGACCTACTTCCGGTGAGGTTCTGTTTCACGGAAAGCCGGTGGAGATGGCCGACCCCAGCGAAGCAATCTCGCTTGGTATAGCCACGGTCTTCCAGGACCTGGCGTTGTGCGAAAACCTGAACGTGGTGGAAAACCTTTTCCTGGGTCGGGAATTGTCACCGTTGCGAATGGATGAAGTGCAGATGGAGATCAAATCCTGGGAACTACTCGGCGAATTGTCGGCCCGGATTCCCTCCGTCCGTATCCCTGTCGCCTCTCTGTCCGGCGGCCAACGGCAGACCGTGTCGATCGCCCGATCGTTGCTGGGCAATCCCAAGATCATCATTCTGGACGAACCGACCGCTGCCCTGGGTGTTGCGCAAACTGCGGAAGTCCTCGACCTGATCGAACGGCTCCGCGAACGCGGCCTTGGCGTGATCATGGTGAGTCACAACATGGAGGATGTCCGCGCCGTCGCCGACCAGGTCGTCGTTCTGCGCCTGGGTCGAAACAACGGCGTCTTCGACGTCGCCACCGTTTCCTCGCAGGAAATCATCGCCGCGATCACCGGCGCCACCGACAACGCCGTGACCCGCCGCTCCGAACGCCGTGGCACCCAGAGCACCGCCGCGGCCGGGAACGAAGGTCCCGTCAATGACTGACATCAAAGCCACCCCTGGTCCGAAACGGGCTTTGGACCAGCAGGACGAGCGGCTCCAGCACAACGTCGGCTTCGGCGGGGCGGTTTCCGGTGCGCTGCACAAGATCCGCAACGGCGACTTGGGGTCACTCCCGGTCATCGTCGGGCTCGTCGTGGTCTGGACCGTGTTCCAGATCCTCAATCCGATCTTTTTGTCCAGCGACAACCTGGTGAACCTGACCCTGGAATCGGTGTCCGTCGGGGTCATCGCCCTCGGTGTGGTGTGCGTACTGCTGGTCGGGCAGATCGACCTGTCCGTCGGGTCGGTCAGCGGCCTGACCGCAGCGATCCTGGCCATCTTGTTCGTTGGCCACAACTGGCCGGTGTGGGGTGCGATCCTGGTGGCGTTGGCAGCGGCCGCCGCCATCGGGCTCGGCTACGGTGTTCTGTTCAACCGATTCGGCATGCCCAGTTTCGTGGCGACCCTGGCCGGATTGTTGGCTTTCCTCGGGCTTCAGCTGTACCTGTTGGGAGACACCGGGTCCATCAACATCCCGTTCACCTCCTCCTTGGTGAAATTCGCGCAACAGGACTTCGTGCCCACCGCCCTGTCCTACTTGCTGGCCGCCTTGGCCGCGGTGGCAGTTTTTGTCAGCGGCTACTTGCTGGCCGCTCGGCGGCGTCGCGGAGGTCTGTCAGCAAAATCTCTGCAGGCCATCGTTCTCCGCAGCGTCGCCGTGCTGGTCGTGGCGGAGCTGGTGTGTTGGTATTTGAACAGGAGCCGCGGAGTCGGCTGGATGTTCGTCTTCTTCATCGTCTTGGTGGCGGTGCTGAACTACGCGTTGACGCGCACCAAATGGGGCCGGTCGATGTTCGCAGTCGGCGGCAACGCCGAAGCCGCCCGTCGATCTGGCATCAACGTCAAACGGGTCTACGCCTCCGCATTTCTGCTGTGCTCCACCCTGGCCGCCGTCGGCGGCATCCTGGGCGCCGCGCGGCTCGGCTCGGCCAACCAGAGCAGCGGCACCGGCGATGTCAATCTCGACGCCATCGCCGCCGCCGTCATCGGCGGCACCAGCCTGTTCGGCGGTCGCGGCAGCGCCTTCTCGGCGCTGCTGGGCATCATCGTCATCCAGTCCATCTCCTCCGGCCTGACTCTGTTGAACCTGTCCTCCTCCTTCCGGTTTATGATCACCGGCCTGGTGCTGGCCCTGGCCGTCGCGATCGACTCGCTGGCGCGCAAATCCCGCGCCTCCCACGGACAGGCCTGATCATGACGCCTTCAGAGCCGCTACGGGTGTTGTGCGCCGGCGACCGGTTCATCACCGCCGACTCGCTCGCGCATGCCGCCCGTCAGGAACTCGGATCGGAGATCTCGACCGTGCAGTTCCAGGCACGGTGGCCGGACGAGCCGTTCGGGCCGGTCGACGGGGTCAAGGAAGCCGCCGGGAAGCCGGATGAAGTCGCCCGGCTTGCCGCCGGCGTGCAGGTCATCCTCACGCACCTCGCCCCGATCACGGCTGCGGTCTTCGATGCCGCGCCGGAGCTGCGGGTGGTGGGCGTGACCCGCGGAGGTCCGGTGAACGTCGATGTCGAGGCGGCCACCGCGCGCGGAGTTCCCGTGGTGTACCTGCCGGGCAGGAATCTTGGTGCGGTCGCCGAATTCGTGATCGGCGTGATGATCTCCATGACCAGGAACGTCAACATCGCCGCGCAGGAGATGGCTCGAGGACGGTGGGACGCACGGTTCTATCGCCACGAATTGACCGGGCCCGAGCTGCGGGCAGCGACCGTCGGGCTCATCGGTCTGGGCGCGGTCGGGTCCCGGATCGCGCAACTGCTGGCCGCCTTCGGCAGCCGGGTCCTGGCCTATGACCCTTACGCCGACCCGGCGACAGCCGCAGCGGTTGGAGCGGAACTGCTTCCTCTCGAGCAGGTGCTCTCGGCCTGCGACATCATCAGCGTCCATGCCCGGCTCAACGCCGACACCCGAGGAATGTTCGGCACCGCCGCGTTCGCCGCGATGAAACAAGGGGCCCGATTCGTCAACACCGCCCGCGGTGAGCTGGTCGACCAGCAGGCCCTGCTGTCGGCTCTGCAATCCGGTCACCTGGCCGGGGCGGCGTTGGACGTGTTCGATCCCGAACCTCCCGATCCGTCCGACCCGTTGCTGTCCCGACCCGATGTCATCCTCACCCCCCATCTGGCCGGCGCCTCCCGGCAGGTCGCTTCCGAATCGGTGCACCGGGTCACCGCCGAAGTCGCGCAGTATCTGCGCAACGGAGTGTTGCAACACTGCGCCAACCCGGACTGGGTCCATCAGCACACCACCACCCGATGAGCACCATTGGTCTGGACCTGGGAACCTCCAGAGTCAAGGCCGTCCGGTTCGACGACCACTGGCAGGCAGTGGACAGCGAAGCCGAAACCACTGAGCTGCTGCGAACCGCCGACGGCTGGTGCGAGCAGGATATGGATGACGTGTGGGCGGCCGCCATCAGGGTCGTGCGCGCTATCGCGGAGCGAACGCCGGACACCGTCGAGCTGGTCGCACTGACCGCGCAGGGTGATGGCTGCTGGCTGGTCGACACCCATGGCGAGCCGGTTCGCCCTGCCATCTTGTGGAACGACAACCGTGGTGGCCTCACCATCGACCAGTGGGAGAGGGACGGCACCCTGGAACGGACCTTTCGGATCAACGGCTGCTACGGCGCGTCCGGGCTGGCTCACGCCCAACTCCGCTGGCTCACGACCTACGAACCATCCACCCTGACCAGAGCGGCGCGGCTGCTCAGCGCCGGAAGCTGGATATACCAGCAACTCACCGGCCGGCAGGTGCTGGACGTCTCCGATGCCGCGAACCCGTTCCTGGATGCGCGGACCCGCACCTACGACGAGGGTCTGCTGGACCAGTTCGACCTCACCGACAGCCGCCGGCTGCTTCCTGACCTGGTGGCCGGGCCCGACCGGGTCGCCCCGTTGCTCTCCCAGGCCGCAGCCGTTCTCGGGTTGCCGGCCGGAACCCCGATTGGACTCGCGCCGTACGACGTACCTGCCACCGCAATCGGCACCGGCACCACTGAGGTCGGGTCCGCCTTCGCCGTCCTGGGCACCACGTTGTGCGTCGGCGTGGTCACCGACGACCCGAAACTGGACCGCAGCCCCAATGGGATGACGTTGCCGGGCGTCACGCCAGACCGGTGGCTGCTCGCTTACGCCACCATGACCGGCACCGAGGTTCTGGACTGGACGGCGAACGTACTCGGCCTGCCCGACGTTCCCGCCGTCCTGCACCTCGCCGGAACCGCGGCGCCCGACAGCGGCGCGCCGCTGATGCTGCCGTACCTCTCTCCGGCGGGGGAGCGAAGCCCCTTCCGCAACAGCGGCATCCGCGGCAGCCTGCACGGAATCAGCCTCGCCCACAGCCGCGCCGACATTGCCCGCGCTGCCCTGGACGGGCTCACTCTGGCGGTCAAGGACTGTCTGCACGCCGCCGGACAAACCAGCACCCTCGCGTTGGCCGGCGGTGGCGCCCGCAGCCCGCTGTGGTGCCAGAGCATCAGTGACGCGACCAATCTGCCCGTCACCGCGCCCGACACCCCCGAGATCGGAGCCCGCGGAGCCGTCCTGACCGCCGCAGCCGACCTCGGCGCAGGCAGTCTTCCGGATCTGCTCGGCCGCGCCGTTCGCCCGGGCACTACTTACCATCCCCGACCTCAGGAGACTCAGCGTCTCGCCGCCGCGTACGAACTGCTGATGGTCAATCAGCGACCGTAGGCGAACCTCGCCCTCGGCCAGACCCAGCGATCCCGTCGCTCCTGCGACATTTTAGGGCAGCTCGAACAGGTTTAGCCGCGCTCTTGGGCCGAGTGGGACACGTGAACGCGGCCGTCCACGCCGCTCATCCACGCAGCTTCTCGCGCACCTTGCCCAGCAAGGTACGGGGCAACGAGACCGGCTCGAAGGCCCTGGCTGCAGCGGTTAGCGACGCCACGGAATCGGCGTCCAGATCCAGATCGGCTGCGGCGACGTTGAATTCGAGTTGCTCGACGCTGGAGGCGCCTGGAATGACCACGACGCGAGGGAGGCTGAGCAGCCAGGCCAGCGCCACCTGGGCGGGCTTGGCGTCGTGCGCCGCAGCAACCGTCCGCAGCAGTTCCAGCAGTGGCTGTGCCCGCTCCAGATTCTCGGTGCCGAACAGCGAATTCATCGCCCGCACGCCGCCGGGACGGTTTTCCGCGGAGTACTTGCCGCCGAGCAGGCCCTGGGCGAGCGGGCTGTAGGCCATGATCATCCGGTTCTCCTGCTCGGCGAAGGGGACCAGATCCTCCAGCGGCGCCGGACGAGCGAGCGAGAACTGCACCTGATTGCTCACCACCGGACGGCCGAGTGCAGCGTCGGCCTTGCGCCATCGCTCGAGCGAGTAGTTGGAGACGCCGACGGCCCCGATGCGGCCGGCGTCCAACAGCGTGCGCATGCCGGGCATGATCACCGAATCGGGCACCAGCGGGTTGGCCTGATGCACTTGGTACAGCGGAATCCGGTCCAGCCCCAAGCGGTTGGCGCTGCCTTGCTCGCGGCGGCGGATCACGGGTGGGAACGGAGCAACCGGGAAGATCTTGCTGGCCACGATCACCTCGCCGCGGTCCTCGCCGAGCGCTGTGCCCAGGATGCGCTCGCTCCTGCCGGTTCCATAGATCTCTGCCGTGTCGAACAGATTCACTCCCAGCTCGCGAGCACGGTGGACGATGTCCCCTGCAGCACTCGAGGCGTAGCCCTGGCCGTACCCCCACTCCCGCGACCCGAACTGCCACGTTCCCAGCCCGACGCGGCTGACCTGACCGAGACCCGCTACCTCTAGAAACTTCATCCCACCAGTGTGGCCCAGAACGCGAGTGAGCGGCGGCCCGGTGGCCAGCGGGAATAACCCGGATCCGCGACCCGCGGCCCGTCGTCATCCGTTGGCACCCCACTTGGTTCGGCCCGGGACCTTTTCACCGTGCAGACCTCAAATGGGTCAGGAGGTGCGCCTGCGACGGAGGGTCAGCGTGGCGGCGAACCCGAGGAGGATCAGGCCGAGTGCTCCCAGTGTCAATTGCACCACCCGAGTGCCGGTGCTGGTCGGTGCGCCGGCTCCACCGGATCCGGCCGGAACCGCAGTGGGGGCCGCACCACTCACCGTGGACAGCAGAGCCTCCGACATGCTCAGGTGCATCTGGGCGACCGGGAGGTAGCCGCTCGCAAAGTTCTTTACGTCGGTGTTGCTGCCGCCGGCCAGTTCGGTCTTCGTCCCGGCGATGGACAGTTTGTGGCCGGCGATCTGAATTTGGGCGTACGTCGCATTGAACTGGTCGGCGACAACGTTTTGCAACGTCGCCGCGTCCGCCTGTTGGGCGGCGTTGGGCGCCGTGGGCAGCGCTGCGTTCACGGCGGCGGCGACGGTCGTGAGCTTGGCCAGAGCGGCCTTGTGGTCGGCAATGGTCGTGGTGGCCAATGTTCTGGCCGCGGCGCTCTGAGCCCGACTCAATGCGATCTTGCCGATGGTGATCTCGGCGAGATCGGTTTGGGCGTTGTCGTGCACGAAAGTCACATCGGCGGCGGTCGCGGCTGTGGCAGGTGCAACAGCTTGCGCCGAGGTCGCTCCACCAAAGGCCAGCATGACGGATGCTCCGGCGGCCAAAAGCACTGCTGCTTTCTTCATGACGATTCCTTCGGCTCGAAGACAAGACCAGAAAAGGCCTGGCCGGCGAGGGGCGCCGGTGTTCCGTTTCTACCCGGCCACTTAGCGGATCAAACGATCCGGGCTCGAGTGTGGCGTCCTGCCGCCAGTTGCATAATCTCCGTCACTTCCCGACGCGGCAGGGCGGCCATCGCATCACCCTGCTGCGATGGGTAGCGACGAGTTCTCCCGGGCGGTTCGGATGCGGATGTAGGTGCGGTGAAATAGGCTGTTCATGTCCAGTAGAGCAATTGGGCGGCAGGCAGCCGGCGGCGCAGTTCGATCTCGAACCAGGCTCGCATCGCCGCCATGGTTTCGCGCGGATAGACGTATTTGATGCCACCGAATTTTGACCGCTTGCGACTACGGGAATCCTCGTCCATTTCCAGGCGAGTGCCGGGATACCAGCCGAGCAAGACCGCTTTGCTCGCCGGCGTGAAGCGGTGAGTGATGATCTCGGCGGTCAGATCCAAGTCCCGAACCTGATCCACTGCCGCGGCCGCCTCGTCCAGGAGCTGTCCGTATGCCTCCTGCCAGCCGTCGATCGGCATCACCGGAGCGATCGTCAACCCGACCGGGTACCCGGCCTGCGCCATCGCGCGCAACGCCCGGAGGCGGGCCGGAATCCGTGCCGTGCCGCCCTCGAAACGGTTCGCCACGGAGGTGGCGTTCACCGAGAATCGCACCCGGGTCCGGCGCCGATGCTCCACCGCCAGTAGATCGCGAACGTCATCGAATTTTGTGGTGAACCGCAATTGAACTCGATTCCCGAAGACCCCGGCGCCGACCTGTTCTATCGCCGCCTGCAGCGAACCCGTGACCCGCTCGATGCCCAACGGATCGGTGTAGCAGGACAATTCGAACGTCGTTCCTTCGTGTCCACGTTCCGCAGTGCCGCTGGTGACACTGCCCAGTCCGGCATGGGTACCGATGCCGGCAAGGACCGCGTCGAGGTTGGCGTACACCCGAGTGACCGGCGGCCCGGTCAACGAACCGGCCAGGTAGCAGTACTGGCAGTGAGCCGGACACCCCCTGGCCAGATCGATGCGCCAGTCGGCGCTGGGCGGTATCGGCTGCGGCGCGAGCGCACTGGGCGGCGCCACCACCACGGCCAGGGTCGCCTTCGCGCGCGCGTACTGCTCGCGTTCGTTCCCGCCACGGATGCCCAGGAGCTGGTTGCCCCGAAGGACGGAGATGTCCTGCACACCGGCCGCTTCGCATCGCGCGACGATCGTTGCAGTGTGCGGCAGGTCGGCTGCAGCCTGGGTGATCCGTACGTGCGCAGGAACCCATGACCTGGTGGTCGCCGGAGAGGCGCTGCCATCGAGATCGCTCGTCATTGCCAGTAAAACGCTCGGGTGGACCTTGTTCTTCCGGTTAGCCACGTCGGAGCACGGGTTGCAGAGATAGCCGGAGGCAACGAACCGCTGTTGCGATGTGGGCCGCGGCGCGAGCGGTTCCACCGGGCCTCGCGACATGCACAAGTTGTGCTCGTTTCCGAGCACCTGCCACCGGGAAACGGTGAGACGACCACGCCCGCGCCCCAGACTGGCCGGTCGTTTCGCACGTCGACCATGCAGATGAGACCGGAGGCACATGCTGTCGAACCACCAGCGGGCGACTTCGGAGTCGTTCTCGAGACCAGGGCGCAACGGCGCCGCAGCGGCTGGTCATGCCGGTCTGGCGCCCGCGGTGGGAGCTTTTTTGGGCCTCAAACTGCTGGTTCTCATCGCAAATCTGTTCTGGTTTCCGACCTTGAGGGCCGGACGGACCGTTGGAACGGGCCGTCCGGCCACCTCGCTGGCGACGTCGGCGGGTAGGAGGGCAGCGCTGTTGATTCCGATGCGCGACGAGGCCGCAACGTTGCCGTTGACGTTGCCGGGCCTGCTCACCGCCGGATTCGACGAGGTCGTTTTTCTCGATGACGGGTCCAGTGACGGCAGCGCTGAACTGGTCGTCGCGGCGGTGTCCGGTCTGCCGGATTGGGCCGCACCGGTGCGGGTCGTGACCGGAGCTGCGCGGCCGGCGGGCTGGGTGGGGAAAACGTGGGCCTGCGCCCAACTGGCCGAACACAGCACCGCCGATATTCTGGTGTTCTGCGATTGCGACGTCCAGCTGGCCGCGGGAACGGCTCTGGCTCTGGTCGCCGAGATGACTCGCCAGCGAGCGGCAGTCTTCTCGGTGTTCTGCCGGCAACGAACAGGGTCATGGTCGGAGCGGTTGCTGACTCCACTCATCACCGACGTGCTGCTGTGCTTCCTACCGTTCGGACTGCTCGATGCGCCGGTACCGGCGGCTGCGACAGCAAGCGGGGCGGTACTCGGGTTCCAGCGCGCGGCTTACGAGTCGCTGGGTGGGTTTGCCGGGGTGCGCGGTGAACTGGTCGAAGACGTCGCGATGGCCCGTCGCAGTCGGCGGATGGGGTTCAAGTTGGGCCTGGCGCTGGGTGGTGATGTGGCGCAGGTACGAATGTATCGCCGATACCGCGAGGTCATCGACGGGTTGGGCCGCGGTTTGGTGCCCGCTGCCGGAGGGCGTCGGTGGCTGATCGCGGCAGGGTGGATCTGGCACGTCATCGCTTACACCGCACCGATTCTGCTGCTCAACAGGTCCAGCTGGTGGCGGCTCGCAGCAGCCCTCGGGATCGGCGAACGGCTGTTGACGGAGGCGAAGACCGGCGGCCGGGACTGGGCCGCTGCCGCTCTGGTGAGCATGTCCCCGCTGGTAGCTGCGCCGGTGGTGGCCAAGGCAATGCGGACCCGACAGACCTGGAAGGGCCGGACCTACGGATGACCCGCCCCGAGAAGTGGCCAAGCCCTACCCGGAACTATTCCGGGTTGATCGGGCATCTGCCCCGGTGGGGCGCCGACTCGCTGGAATTGTTGGAAGAAGGTGCCCGGCTCGGGCCGGTGTTCACGGTGCAGCTCTGGCGGTCGGTGACCATCGGGCACAGTCCGGCGTGGAACCGATTGGTGCTGGGCAACACCGCCGGATTCCGCAGCCGTGGCAGCATGAGCCAACTCTCGCCGTATCTGGCGGCCGGGATCGTGGCCACCGACGCCCCCGATCACCGCGCCAGGCGGGCTCTGCTCAACCCGGCTTTCCATCGCCGCATGGTCACTCCACAGTTCGCCGACCAGTTCGCCGCCGTGGTGCGCGAGCACCTGCCGCAGGGCGAGTTCGACGCGGTGGCATGGGCCTCCCGCATAGTGCGCGCACTGTTGAGTACCGCTTTCCTGGGCCGAAATTTTCCCGACCGTGTGCTGCGCTCCTTTTTGACGCCGTTGGACCAGGGTCTGCCGGGTCCGTTGCTACCGCGGCCGTTTCGGATCCGAACGATGGACCGTGCTTTGCACCGCACCTTCGCCGACCCGGACCCGGATACGTTGGCCCCGCTGTTCGCCTCGATTCCCGGCGGGGTGCAGGAAGCCAGAGTCGCGATCGCGGCGGCGTACGACACCACGGCACACACATTGGCCTTCGCCCTGTGGGAACTGGCCGGACATCCCGAGTTGAACACCGCGCGGGCCACCGAATCGATGGTGCAGGAGACGATGCGGCTCTATCCGGCAGGCTGGATCGGCAGCCGGGTCGCCGTCACCGACACCGAGTTCGATGGCCGCAAGATCCCGGCCGGGCGGATGGTGCTCTACAGCCCGTATCTCACCCACCGGAATCCGCAACTCTGGGATGACCCGCTGACCTTTCGGCCGGATCGATTCACCGGAAGGCTCCCAGCCTGGGGGTACCTTCCGTTCGCCGCAGGGGAGAGAACCTGCCTGGGAGCCGCGTTGGCGACGCTGATGCTGCGCACCGTCATCTCCGCCTTCGCCGGTGCCGGACTGCAGCGGATCAGCACGGCCGTTCGTCCTCGCGGCGTCATCACCTTGACCCCCGACGGCCCCATCGTTCTGCGTCGCACAACCACAACCGCAGCAAGAACCACGACCACGACCACGACCGCGGCGCCCGCGCACGTTCGCCTCCGGCCCGGAGCGACGATGATCGCGACGCCGTCGTAATGCACATCTCAGGGAGCGAAATTCATCACCGCAGGAAGCGGGTGCCCGGACCAATCGAATACTGCCTGGTTCTCCCAGGCGTTACCTGACGTCGGGTCGGTCGGATCCCAGCCAGCTCCGGGGACGGCGGTCCAGGCCGGCTCCCGGTAGACGGTTCCGATTCCGCGGCCGCCGGGCGCTGACGCGACGGTGTCCTGGATGGCGCGGAAGTTGGCGGCCTGCCCGGTTGGCGTCGCCGGATAGCCCGGCGCCAGTGCCGCCGTGTTGTCAATGACGTTGGGAAAGGGCGCTTTCGGATCATCGGCGAGCGTCCACGTGCCCACCACAGTCGTCGTGCGGGACAAGCACCTGAACCGCTCGCGGCACGGCTGTCGCAGCGGGTTCACCCGGCGGCGCTGATCCGCCGGCGGCGGTGACTCACAGCTCGGTGTTCATGCCCACGGGATGGGCTGGTTCCCCAGCGCCAGCAGGCTCCCGGCGAGCCGGCGGTCGCCTACGGCGACAACGCCGCAGCCCAGGTACGCCTGCGCCGGGACGGTTGCGGTAGTGATCGGTGCGCTCGCCTCATCTGTGACGTAGAGCGAAACGGCGAGACCGTCGGTGGCGGTGATGTTCCGCCCGGTGCGGTGCTCCAGGAACTGGCTGCAGGTGTGCAGGAGGTCGGCGCGGGTGGTCGGAGCGTTGCCCAGCTGTCCTGCTCCCAGCATCTCGGAGCGGTGCGCGAGGGCACAAACTCCTGGACTCAAGCCCGCGGACCAATCGGTGCTTTGGGAGCACAGCCCGAGATAGTTGCGTTGGTTGCCGGTGGCGACGGCGTTGCGCAACGAGTTGGTGTAGGGCCGGACCGTCGACTCCTGCGGGCTGCCGGTGGCCGGTAGGTACGTGACGCACGCGAGCCAGTGCTGCCCGGCGGACCGTTGCCTGGGGTTCGGTGTGGATGCGGCGATCGAGGTGGCCACAGTTGTCGACCAGTACGTGAACAGCGGCATCGGAATGACCGCCTTCGCCGCCACCCCGACGAAAGCCAAGGTCGCGCCGTAGCAGACGTCGGAATTCGCGTTGGTGGAGAAGGTTTCGCTGCCTTGACGGGTCTGGACAGGCGCGGCCGGGTTTGCGATGACGGCTACGACCTCGCCGTACCGAGATCCGGCGCACCTGCGCAGGTCCAGTTGCAGGTATTTGCCGGCCGACAGGTCACCGAGTCCACCCGGCGGCGGCGGACTCGTCACACAGTCGCCTGGCTGCGGCGGGCCGGGTACTGGCACGGAGGCTGCAAGCCCGGCGACCGAGTGGCCGCGCACCCCGGAGACGACGGCAACCGCCGCAAGCACGATCACCATCAGCGCTAGCCCAGCGGTACGGGAGGTCACCGGATCAGGCTAACCGGGTTCCCCGTGCGACGGTGAGGCGCAAATTTCGGCAGGATGGTCAGCGGATGTCCCGGCCGGTTCTCCCCGACCGTCCCCGATCGGCACCAGGAGCCCACATGACCAGCTCGCTCTCCCCCGCCCATGCATCACTGTTGGACACTGTTCCGGCTGGTTCGTCGGACGTCGTGACGCAGGACGTGCAATACGAATCCGACGGCGTCGCGTTGGAGGGCTACCTGGCCTACGACAGGACCACCGACGGACCGCGCCCCGCAGTCCTGGTTGTGCACGACTGGACCGGCGTGGGGGAGTACGTGCAGGTCCGTTGCCAGATGCTGGCCCGGCTCGGCTACGTCGCCTTCGCCGCCGACATCTACGGTCGCGGCGTGCGCCCGCAGGGCGGCGAGGCGGCCGCAGTCGCCGGCTCCTACTACGGCAATCCGACCTTGATGAGGGCTCGGGTGCAGGCCGGGTTGGCGCAGCTCGTTTCCGAGCCGCTCGTCGATCCGAGCCGGGTCGCGGTGATCGGATACTGCTTCGGCGGAGCGGTGGCACTGGCGCTGGTGGCGTCCGGTGCAGACATCGCCGGCGTGGTGTCATTCCACGGCGCTTTGTCGCCCGTGTCGGCCCACGATGCGGCCCAGATCAAGGCCCGCATCCTGGTGCTGACCGGGGCTGCCGACCCGGTCGTGCCCGACGACGCGGTAGTGGCTTTCCAGAACTCCCTGCGGCAGGTCCCGGCGGTCCACTGGCAGCTGACCTCGTATTCCAATGCCATGCATGCGTTCACCCTGCCCGAGGCTGCCGACCCGGAACACGGCGCGAACTACAACGCCCCCGCAGAACGAGGATCGTGGGTCGCGATGCGCGATTTCTTCGACGAGATCTTCGCCGGGTGAACCGGATCGCCGGACGACCCACGACCAACCGGTGACGTCAGCCCAGAGTGCTCTCCAGGCGGGTGGACAGCATCGAGACGAACGCGGCCGGTTCGGCGAGTTCTCCGCCCTCGGCGAGCAGGGCCATTCCGTAGAGCAGGTGCGCGGTATCGGCCAACGCCGGATCGTCCGCCCGCGCCTCGTGGGCGGTCTTGAGCCCGGTGACCAGCCCGTGTTTGGGATTCAGCTCCAGGGTCCGCTTGACCTTGGGTAGCGGCTGACCCATGGCCCGGTACATCTTTTCCAGGGTGGGGGTGAGGTCGCCCGGGTCGCCGACCAGGACCGCAGCCGAGGTGGTCAGCCGGTGTGAGAGCCGAACTTCCTTGACGTCCTCGGACAGCGTCTGTGCCATCCACGTCGTCAGGCTGTCGAATCCTTCCTTGGTGTCCGCGTCGACGTCGTCGCCGCCCAGATCGACCTCGCCCTTGGCGATCGACGCGAGCGGCTTGTCCTCGAACGCCGGAACGGCGTCGATCCACACCTCGTCCACCTGGTCGGTGAGCAGCAGCACCTCGTAGCCCTTCGCGCGGAACGCCTCCATGTGCGGTGAGTGCTCCAGCGCGGACCGGGATTCCCCGGTGGCGTAGTAGATCGTGTCCTGGCCCTCGGGCATCCGGCCCAGGTAGTCGTGCAATGTCGTCGGAAGGTCGGCGTCGTTGGTCGACGGGAACGAGCAGATCTCCAGGATGGCCTGCCGGTTGTCAGAATCGGAGATCAGGCCTTCCTTGACCGCCCGGCCGAGCTCCGACCAGAACGTCGCGTACTTCTCCGGCTCGTCGTCCAACATCGTTTTGACCGTCGACAGCACCTTTTTCACCAGGCGCTTGCGGATCAGCTGGATCTGCCGATCCTGCTGCAGGATCTCCCGGGAGATGTTGAGTGACAAATCATTTGCATCGACGACACCTTTGACGAAGCGAAGGTACTCCGGGACGAGGGCCTCGCAGTCGTCCATGATGAAGACGCGCTTGACGTAGAGCTGCACGCCGCGCTTGGCCTCCCGCATGAACAGATCCATCGGCGCGTGGCTGGGCAGGAACAACAGCGCCTGGTACTCGAAGGTGCCTTCGGCGGAGAGCCGGATCGTCTCCAGCGGGTCCTGCCAGTCATGGCTGACGTGCCGGTAGAACTCGGTGTACTCCTCGTCGGTCACCTCGCTCTGCGCGCGGGCCCAGAGCGCCTTGCGGGAGTTGATGACCTCTGGCTCGACCACAGCGTCGCCGGTGTCGCCGGTGTCGTCGTCGGTGGCGTTCTTGGTGGCGTCCGGCGCCATCCGGATCGGCCAGGTGATGAAGTCGGAGTAGCGCTTGACGACGCTGCGGATCGTGCGGGGCACGCTGAAATCGTCGAGCGCGTCCTCGGCGTCCTCGGGCTTGAGGTGCAGGGTGACCGACGTGCCCTGCGGCGCATCCGGTTCGTCGGCGACGGTGTAGGTGCCCTCGCCGGTGGATTCCCAGCGGACCCCGGCGTGGGCGCCGGCCTTGCGGGTGACGAGCTGGACGCGGTCGGCGACCATGAAGCTGGAGTAGAAGCCGACGCCGAACTGGCCGATCAGCTCCGTGGTGACCTGTTCCGAGGCGCCGCCGGCCTCGCGGGCCTGACGCAGCTTCGCGAGCATCTCTGCGGTGCCGGATTTGGCGATGGTGCCGATCAGGTCGACGACTTCGTCCCGGCTCATGCCGATGCCGTTGTCGCGGACGGTGAGCGTGCGCGCCGCCTGGTCGGACTCCAGCGCGATGTGCAGATCGGACGCGTCGACCTCGAGGTCCTTGTCCTGGTAGGCGGCCAGGCGCAGCTTGTCAAGAGCGTCGGAGGCGTTGGAGATCAGCTCCCGGAGGAAGACGTCCTTGGTCGAATAGATGGAATGAATCATCAGCTGCAACAGCTGGCGAGCTTCCGCCTGGAACTCGATCGTCTCGATAGACATGGTGACGCAGCCTTTCGTGCAGCTCGGAGTCGGTGCACCGAAAACCATAGCTGGGGATGTGGCGGTGATGCGCCACCGCGCAGCCCGGCAGGATCGGACGGTCCGATGTGGCGTTCGGGGCGCCGCGGCAACTGACCAGGGAATTGGCCGAAAGCGGAATAAGGGCTGACTTTTCGCTGGTTGACGCAGCTGAGAGATTTCCGTCGGCGAGGAAAGCGGCAAGCCATGGGCAGAGCAGTGCAATTCGATTCCTACGGTGACATCGACGTGCTGCACGTCGCAGACGTGCCGGTTCCGGTGCCGGCAGACGGGGAGGTCGTCGTCGAGGTACGAGCGGCGGGAATCAATCCGGGAGAAGCGGCGATTCGTCAGGGCCTTTTCGATGCCATGACGCCTGGGACGTTTCCGTCCGGGCAGGGCAGTGATCTGGCCGGGTTGGTCCACGCCGTCGGCACCGGTGTTGTCGGGTTCTCGGTTGGCGACGAGGTGCTCGGCTGGTCCTGGCGTCGGTCGAGCCAGGCGGAATACGTTGCGGTGCCGGCTGAGCAGCTGATTCCCAAGCCCGCCGGGCTGTCGTGGGAGGAAGCCGGATCGCTCTACGTCGTCGGAGTGACCGCTTACGCCGCCGTGCGCGCCGTCGATCCTCGGGAAGGCGAGACTGTCGTCGTGTCGGCGGCTGCCGGTGGTGTCGGCACCTTGGTCGTGCAGCTGTTGAAGTTGCGCGGAGCCGCCGTGGTGGGTATCGCCTCTGCAGCCAACCATGCATGGCTGACTGCGCACGGGGTGGTTCCGGTGGCCTACGGAGAAGGGCTGCGCAGCAGGGTGCAGGCGGCGTCGGGCGGCCGAGTCGATGCCTTCATCGACCTGTACGGACCTGACTACGTACGCCTGGCGGTCGATCTCGGAGTACCGCCGGACCGGATCGAAACCATCATCTCGTTCGACGCGGCCAAGGAATACGGCACCAAGGCGGACGGTAGCGCCGAAGCGACGTCGACCGGCGTGCTCGCCGAGATGGCCGAGTTGCTGGTCTCACGGAAATTGGAGCTGCCGATCGCGGAGATCTTTCCGCTCGACAAGGTGCAGGAGGCGTACCTGAAGCTGGAAAGGCGCCACACCCGCGGCAAGATCGTGCTGGTGCCCTGACCGACCGCTCCTCGGCCTGACCGACCGGCCCTCGGCTTGGCCGAACGTCGACCGGTCACAATGGGTTCGTGCCACTTGCCGTCCGCCCAGCTGAAGCCTCGGATGCCGACTTCCTTGCCGAGATGCTTGTTGTAGCGGCGTTCTGGCGCCCGCAGGGGCCAGGCGGAACCGTGCCGGGGGTCCTGAGCCGGCCGGAGCTCGCGCATTATGTCGCGGGCTGGCAGCGCCCCGGTGACCTGGGCGTTCTCGCAGTCGACGGGCAGCGGCCCGTGGGAGCCGCCTGGCTCCGGTTGTTGCCCGAGAGCGACCCCGGCTACGGGTTCGTCGACGCTGCCACACCCGAGCTGTCGATGGGCGTGGTGCAGGCCTGGCGGAAATGCGGGGTTGGGCGCCGCCTGCTCGACGCGCTCGTTGCCGCCGCCCGTGAGCAAGGGCTGGCGTCGTTGAGCCTGAGCGTGGAGATCGACAACTATGCACGGCGCCTCTACGAGCGCGTGGGCTTCCGGCAGGTCGGCGAGGTGAACGGCTCGGTGACCATGCTCCTGCGACTGGGCGTCCCCAGCGACCGGCGTCCTGAGAAACGGCCCGGTGCACCCGAGCAGGTCAATCGTAGAGATCACAGCAGCACGTCGAGGGCTGCGAACTCGTCCTTGGAAAGCCACGACGGATTGGACATGTAGGGCTGCCTGATCACCTCGATACCGCTCAGCGCGGGGACGGCAGCGATTTCGCAGACCGCGATCGGCGACTTCCGCACGGGAATGTCGAGTTGAGCAACCAGCTTGGCATGTCGCGACCGAACAACCGGCTCCGAGCCCGGTGGCGTCATCTGCGAAACCGGCGTCATTTGTGATACCGCCGTCATCTGTGAACCCGGCGTCATTTGCAACACCGGCGTCATTTGTAACATCGCGGGAGCGCGCACCCGTCCGATGCCCCAGATCCCGCGAGCGAATTCGCCGCCCCGGCCTCCGCTCACCCAGAGCACGACCGGTTGACCCGCGTCCATCAAGGCACTGCGGTAGTTGTCGGCCACACACCAGGCACTGATTCCCCGACCCGACTGCAGTATCGACCCGAAATTAGTCATCGCCGGGTTGCACTTGATGACCCAGGCACCGAGGACTTCGGCGGTCACCCGCATGGTCGCACCTTGCCGCGGCCCGGGTCAGGCAACACAGCGTTCATCCCGCGTCAGGCCATCTTGTCGTCGTCATCCTCGGCGAGCTTCGATCGGTCTTCGGCGGAGGAGTTTCGGTCGCGCTTGGAGTCCGACCTGTCATGAGACGCCGACATCCGCGCTCGATGGGCTGCCTCGTCGTCGGCTTTGGGTCGGTGGTTCTGGTGCAGGAACCAGTCGAGGTTGGCGGACCGGTCACGCTTGTCCGCAACCTGGTCACGTTCGTCGGCATGCTCGTCCCGCTCCAGTGCCCTGGTCAGAATCTGCTGCGTTTTGCGCTCCCGGTCGTCCTGGAAGGCCTCCCGGGCATCCGTCCGCGACTCGCGGGCATCCAGTTCCAAGTCCCGTCGATCTGCCTGGTCGTCCCTGTCGTCCGCACTGCTCTCACGTTGCTCGGCGGGGGAGAACAGTTCACCGGCACGCCGCTTCGCGCCGTTCAGGTCGGTCATCATCGGTCCTTTCGAAACACAACAGCCTGCCGAGCAGTGCACCGTTCTGTTGTCATTCTCCGTCAGCTCGAGCCTGGGCTCCACCCAGGACACACCATCGTGAGGTCGACGGGATCCGGGGGCAGTGGCAGCAGGAGATCGTCGTCAGCAGACGGAATCGACCGGCGTTCCGGAGCGCACATCGCCCCCCGGCGATACGCGTCAAGGGGTTCGCAGTCGACCCACGTTGGGGCTCATTGAGTGGGTTTGCCTCCGGTGACGCCGAGGACTTCGGCGGTGATGTAGCTGGACTCGCCGGAGGCGAAGAACACGTAGGCGGGGGCGACTTAGAGCTGGTGATTAATTAACCTGGTTCAGGTCGGGCGTGTCGTTGGGTTGCGGGTGCAGCGTGTAGTTCCACTCACCGTGGAATTCGTCGCGGGTGAGAGTGCCTGTGGTTTCTAGGTTTTGCATGTCGA
>JAABUL010001269.1_pt1 | contig 49033 bp, 53 predicted proteins | sample 5559151 | NCBI WGS metagenome assembly JAABUL01 (sample SAMN10711876, study PRJNA513368) | rock metagenome | isolation source: Antarctica rocks | place: Antarctica: Victoria Land, Pudding Butte sud
GTCAAGAGTCAAGGGATATCATATTATTGCTGTAGCAGGCGGTAAGTGGAAATTGATTATAGTGGAGAAGTTCGACGAACAGCAAGAACAGGCTTTACTTGGTGTTATCGAACTCGAAGATGGTCTTGCTAGTTTTTTTACGCAGAAGTAGCATTTAGCGTCTTCCGACCAACAACTTTCCTTACTACTCAGATCTTATGCTTGTTGTGTAATGCCACTATATTATCTACTTAATGTCAATTGCGATAAGACGATAATTTTAGGAGGTAAGGCCTTCCTAAGAGTAGAATTTGTGACCAACCAGAAGCCCCCGTTTAGAGTAACTACGGACTACCGCCCACTTCGTAGTGCGCGGTGATACTCTTAAAAGCTTACCTGTTCCCGTTGATAAGCCATCTTGTTGCTGACCCAGAAGTTTCCTATAAGTGGCTCAACATTTTCAGGGCACCTAGAACCAGAAGTATGGATGCGGGCGAGGATTTTCAGACTAAATTCAGATCTGATTCATTAGTAGAAAACGAAGACCAGGAGGTGGAAACCTCGTACGATGACCAGTTTGTCCAGGAGTCAGACCAGGAGGCGGATAGCCCGAACTCGAAGAATCTGTCGGCCGAGGACGAGACGGAGGACGAGACGGAGGACTCACAATCAGATAACTTGTCAGACCAAGATGCGGAGACCTTGGACGCTGAGCAGCCGCCGTCGGACGACAATAAGTCCTCGTGGTCACCATCAGAGTCATCAGAATTATCAGATTCACCATCAGAATCATCAGAATTATCAAAATCACTAGAGTCATCAGAGCCACCGGGTCCATCAGAGTTATCAGAGTCACCATATTTGTCAGGATTCTCGTGGGCGTCTGAATTCTCATCGCCATCAGAGTCATCAGAGTCAGGCACAGAGATTTAGAAAAGCAATGGGTCAAATTGGAAGTACAGCTGTCAGCGCTTAAAAAAGCTGGATCGCTGAAGGACACGATGATAATCTACTGTTCTTGAGATTCTATCCTATCTGGGATTGACTATCTTTTATACGCACGTTGGCATCTGATTTCTGCATGAAATGTTGCTACTATACTTTGAAGGTGCCACTTTTTTGCGTCCGAGTTCGGCGCGCTGACATTCGAGAGCTTGCGTTCCCCTCCACTACTCTCTAGGTGAGGTCGCTTCGCGCACCTTGCCCTACACAATCTACATAACACAGCAACCCTTGGTTCTAGCTTTGGGCGGCCGCCACCATGGTAGGAGAGCTTAGAATACAACAGTGCGTTCGAGAATGCAAGGTAGAACTAGCTACGAGGCGCCGCGAATGGTGCGCGATGGCCACCACCATGGGGCTAAGCTATATCGCGGCCAGCGTGGCAAGATCGTGGCTCTTGGTTATCCCACAAATTTTTGTACTCTCCGCCCTGAATTCTCATCAAAGCCTCGTGCTTTCCTGTCTCCACAACGCGTCGCTCATGCATCACTATGATCCTATCTACATTTTCTACCGCAAACATTTGATGGGTAACCATCACTATAGTTGTGCCCCCAAGTAAAATCCGGATCCCCTCCAGGACTTGCCTAGTTGTGGCACTATCGAGCTGTGACGTCGCTTCGTCCATAACCAGTAGGCGTGGCCGGTGGGCCAACGCGCGAGCGAGTGCGATTCGCTGCCTTTCTCCACTGGAGAGCAGTCTGCTGCGTTCGCCGATGACAGATTGATATCCCTGGGGAAGTTGAGAGATCTTTTCATGGATCTGGACTACATCACAGACTTTGTGAACCCAAGAGTCCGGTACATCCCTTGACTTGGGCCACTTGATGATCTCCATGACCGTGCCTTCAGTCAAAGGGGCCCCCTGTCTCACAAGGTGTATGTCCCTTGTACGAATGTCATCTGGGATCCGTTGGGCTTCACGGCCGTTGATGCGATAGATGCCTCGGCTTGGACGCTTCAGTGAAGTCATGAGTTCTACCAAGGATGTCTTGCCGCTGCCGCTTGAGCCAACAATGGCAACGAATTGGCCTCGTGGAACATTCACAGTAAGCTCTTGCGGCATCGCCTCTGACACGACTTTTTCAAATGCGAGACCGAGACCTGGCAGGCCAGGCATGTCTAACGCCTTCTGCTCGCTAGCGTTGAGTGCACGGTCCACTGGGATGTTAAGGAGATCCATCGTGCACTCGGATTTGACCTTACTTGACTGCGTGCCTCGGTAGCAGGCTGCAAAGCTATCCTGATGCTCCTGCAGGGATTTTAAACCAGTAGAGAGTGTTATAAGGTTGCGGTAATCACGCTCGCCCTGGCATACCCCTCGTGCTAGTCTCCACGTGACCATGAGCTGTGTAAAAGTTTGAAGACACAGCCGCAAAAAAATCACCGCATCCGAAATCGCTACGTAGCAATACTCGGCCTTGTTTTCTTGTAGGAGGCTTTCGGCATATCGGCTGACTTCATAATCATAGCCCCCACCAATTTTAATTTCTTGGATGCGAGGGATTGCCGCTTGACTATGCACTTGTCAGCGATAATCTCGATGGATCTGCGGAGTAGAAAACCGACACATGATCGTCCGCGATTCTGCGTCCATTGTTGGCGGCTCGCCGATGCTTAGCAAGCGATGCGGAAGAGTATAGAGTGAGTAAAACATCGGAGAGCATCGTGCAGACTACGCACGTGAAACTAAGCGTGTCGAGCCCCAGCCAGAGCCGAGGAAGCTCAGAACATACACCAAGTAGAATCGGTACGACATCGGAAGCCATTCGCTCCAGGAATTTGGTGATGGACCGGCTCTTCTTCACTGCAGGCACCACGTCTGCATCTTTTCCTGCCTGGAAGAACGGCAAAGGTAGTTGCAGCATATGCTTGAAGCTGGATAAGGATAATCTTAGTCGCACGACCTGGCAGACTGACAGCCAGATCAGACTGGCGGTCAAGGTCAAAAACCTGCCGAATGCTTCCCACAAGACCTTCGAAGCCACGGAACGAACAAGGCCATCAGTCGGAACATTGGCCGGTTTCGTCAGCAGTGACATAAAAGGTCGCCGCGTGCTCAGTAGCCAGCCTGTTCGCGATGCGTTGTACCACAATCAGAGCGACGCCGACAATCATACAGAGCTTTGACCGCGTCGGGCATAAGACCCATACATGACGATGGAAATATTGCGCGAAAGGTCTGTTTGATACAACGTTCCTCGACATTCTGCCCTTGGCGGCGCCTGAACAACACCGTGATAGTTAACCATGAGAATAGGAAAAGACAGCCCCACGACGATGATAGCCGTCGTGATCGAGATCTCCAGGCTTAATTGCGTCCGCTTGCCAAGTGGGCAGTTTCTCACTCACGGAACCCAAGACCGTCTCGAGACGACGCCGCCGGCCCTCTTCAACAACTTAGGGCCAGGCGCAGGCAGGATCCGATTCTCGCAACAGCCCGCAGGAAAAGCTCGCGCGCTGATGTAACATAATGACCCAGTGAGAGTCTGACAGAAGCAGGCTTTCCTATCGCCGAGTCTTACTTGGAGTGCCTACGGGAAGGGACTGTTGCGCATAGCCGTTGCGCTACTGGCGAGGCCGAACCAGCATTGATCATGCGCATGGCCCCTCCAATCTGCCACGGGACAAATCTGGGTGGATGGGGAGAAACCCTCCCAATATGCATGCGCACGTCGCCACCTGCAGATGCACTGCGCCGGATCCCCTGAGGCCGGGCTGCACGTCGTACTCGTTTGGGAGTAGGTATTATCGTATGAGCGCGCCAGTCCCAATTCTCGGCGCCCACATCCCCGCCCGGCCAAGGACGGTTGTTACAACCACCTAGGTTGCGTTGATTCCCAGCAGGTGCAACATAAGCACCTCCACCACGATGACCTGATCCTAGAGTAGAAGTAGGACCTGGAGGTCCTGGAGGACTGGCAGGACCAGGTGTACGAGCACCAGTGATGAGGGTTTGAAGAGCATCCCATTATTGCTCGGTAAAACCGATGTCCTGCCAGCCAGGCATTGTAGTCGATGGAGGGGCCGAGGTAGGTTGATTAGACTGATTGGACTGAAAAGTACTGTTCGAGTTGCTTGGCGTGCCAACCGGGTCCCTGATGCAGACCCTTCAATGGTAGGTAGCATGAAGGGGTTGATTTGACCTACGAGGTAAAAGTGTGACCTAGCTGGTTTACTCGGCGCTTGAGGACTGTGTACCGGTGTAGCTCCTGTAGAATAGTCTTTACCATGAGGTGCCGGATGTGTGACCTCTCTTCCAGATATCGTAGTCTGTAACCAGGGCCTTGGTATCACGTACAAAGCTACCTCGATTGACCGCCCACTCTACGGGGTAGAGAAGTGGTTTGGATGACCGTGCTCTTGCTGTGGTCCGCGAGGTAGGTGCTCGCAAGGCTACCAGTCTGAAGGTATTGTTGATAACTTCGGTGACTATGACTTGAGCTCGTGGTGCCTCCTTAGGGTAGGTGAGGCTTGCAGCGTGTAGGTAATCGTTGATTTGATAGGCAAGGGCTCGTAGGGTATCGGGGTAGGTAGGTGGAGCCACCGTGCTGAGGTTACTTGATCAAGCACTACGGTACTGCAATAGGTGCTGCAACAAGGGTCTTGATGCAATCACCTAGGTGGTACGGAGGTCTGCGGAAGGGTGGTTGGTATCAGGCACGGATACCGTGGATTCAGCTAAATGGTCGGAGGTTTGATGATGGTGTATCCAGGATGTCATTGTAGCCAATAAGCTTGACCGAGCTGCCATGCGGTGTCTACTAGCCGATGTAGAAGGGGTTCTTCCGCTGCGCTCCGGCTAAAAGGCCACAGTCGTATGCGTAGACGCAGGTAAATTTCTTAGGTGGGTTATTAGTAGCTTGGCGGCGACACCTATGTGTTGCTCATTTAGTGCACCTAGCTAATTCCTCATCAATGCATCTACTCGCCAAACCGTATAAACTAAAAGCGGCGAAAGACTTAAGTAGAGACTAAAATCGAAGAAGAAAACGCCATCAATGGAAGTTGTTTACGGTGGTTGTTATCTTTCGCTATTTCATATTTTTGGGTCCTCAGAGGAAGGGGAAGTAAAATCCGTAGAATAGCATTTGAGTGTATAATATGTGCTCAATCTATCTTGCTCTGTATACACTTTTCACTCTGCGCTCCACGTATACGTAACGTGAGAGGATCACAAGCACTAAAGTTTGCCTTCGTGGGCACATAGATCCAACTCTGTCAAAAGACCGTCTTGTGGCACGTGGTATAAACGTACCCAACCCATATTGAAGTGTCTCATCTCGATCATGCGCCGCGCCCAGGATGCCTCACTCTATTCAACCATAACCCTAAAGATCTTGTTAGAAGTGCGGAGTCGACTCTAACATGACACGTCTAATAACAGATTGAAAGAATATGCATCGATCAATCTCGCAGGTCGTGCATGAAATACGATTACGTTGCTAGAGCCTGCTCATCTAGAACGCACACCACGCAGCGGTTACAAGAAATGGTAGTGCTGCAGGTGCAAGATTCATATCCCAATTCGTATTCATGGTCCAGACACGATGCTTACCCGATCAATAAACATACAACATCGGGACACGGAATCGATTTTACCGTTAACGATCTTTATTGCATGGATTATAATAATCTTGGTTGACTTTGTCTACATGGTGCTTATTTTACATGCTTGCTTATACGAGATGCCATGGAGAGTTATGTAGGCGTACGTAGCAGATGGAATTGAGTCAGCATAAAGAACAGATGTAATGTTCGAAGTTATGTAATCTTATTCGAAGTATATAAGATCTGAACTTGTCTTGAACACTTATGTTCTGTTTCTCTATTATCTTTTGATCTTTACATAAAATGACTCTCTCAAGAAAGAACCCTCGCGATCGGGCAGCAAGTTATGTTCCAAACAAAGATCTCAGTAGCAGCGACAGTGAAACTAGCACGACAGAGTCAGATAACGACGATAGACTCGATAGTGAGACTTCAAACTCTGCTAGCAAGCAGTTGACATCAATCAGCAAACCAATTGTCAGGAAGTCCAACAACAACATTCAAAAAGACATAAACAAACGTTATGAGAATGTGGCAGTGGAAGGCTAAGGAGTTCTTGAATCTTGAGCAGCAACTAGGTGCTGAACTTCTTGGATTATGTCCAAAGTGTGGTCAAAATAAAGAGACAAATAGTCTGCAAGAAAACAAAGAACGAAGAAGATAAAACGTTGGTAGAGAATAATTGTAGTCAAAGTGCTACCTAATATTTGGATACAAAGGCTTGGAAGTCCTTGTGAGGCTGTGTACGGAACGTGTAACAAGGTGTTGCTCTCTTAGCGCACTCAAGAAGATACTATTTACGTTTAGAAATATAGATTATAATGGCATTAATCGGTGAAAATCTTAGAAAAATTCTGTGTTCGCTAATAATAGACAGCTTTGATGTCTGTCTCACCCTTCTAAATACGATCTTATTGGCGAAGCTCTGCGCAGACAATTTAAAGAAGTGAAACTTTTTCGTGGAGCTCGTTCCCTTGTAGCAACTACCTAGTTTGGCTATAAAGCAGGAAATAATCCATCATCCAGAAAAGTTCCACTCCAAGACTTCTGTTCATCCATGCAGATATGCATGGCCTGAAAGTAAATGTTGACGTCGTGATTGTATAAAACGACAGACGTATTAAGTAGCTTTTGACCCGCAATACATGATGCTTGATAACGAAGCCCTAAGCAAGGAACCAGTTGTGCTACATGTTCTAGCTTTCTTCATCAAGGTGGTGAGACAAGGCTTTAGGTATTCTCTTCGACAGACCATGTTGATTTCCAGCAACGAGCTGTTTCTTACGAGACGGCCGGAATTATTCATTCAGCTAGGCTTCAAAAACATATTTACAGTCGTGTATCAGGACATGGTACTCCAGGATGAAGTCTCTCAAACGAAAGATACAGCATGGAATCTTGATTCTTCTAGAGAATACCATTAGGAACACCCTTAGATGGAGACTGGCCCGGTAAGGCTTTAGGAATATCCCACGATTTCTTTTTTCTTTAATTTTGATCAAAATTCGCAAAAGGTTCACTTCCACTTAGACCTCGGACCGTAAAGAGTTCCTTGTCTGTTAATAAGAACAGAAACATGGATTTCATCTACCAGGATAAGCATCACATTCAAAACCTAAAGCAGGGCAAGCAAAAGAATGTATAACATCGGCTCCTGTAACAATGAATCTAACGAGAGTTCGTAACTCTGTTATCTACTTCCTAACATCCTCAATGGCTACTGATCATATTTCGCCATGTGACCAGACACCTACACAAGGACAGTATCAACCTCGAGCTTCAACACAAAAGCAACAGTTGTCGTGGGCGTCTGATAATAGCCTACCACCCTCGATGTCCTCTCAGCCAACCGGTTTTGCTACCATCAACTTCACCAGCTTCCCACCCCCCCACCCATATCACTATTGGTTGTTCCACTCAATCTATCGGTTTTCAGTACCCTATGGTTCTGTAGAGGGAGTTAGAGTCCTGACGGCGAATGGTACGAATTGTCAAAGGCCCCGTCGACAAAGACCGGGTCTATGGCGGTAGAAGCTCATTGAGCCAATGTTCGACGTAGACTTGAAGAAGGTTCAGCTGTAGCTTGATGAACGGATCGCGCTCCCCGGTCTGTGGAATCATGAGCGTCTTTGTTTCGTGCACTGGCAATACGGTGGGATACTCAAGATTTTTATCGTATTGCTGGACAATAATTGTGATATCTGGTTGAATCCTACCTTGCCATTCCTGAGCAAGACGTTTCCAATTTGCTTGCTCCGCGTATATATCATGCAAGGGGCATAGCGCGGAGACCTTCTGCATTGCCATCAACGGTGCAAACCCGACGATAATGATGTGTATCTTATCGCGATCGGACGCCTCGTCGCTGAAGTATTTCCAGAGCAAGTCCCAATGGTGAATTGGTTGAATAGACGGGGGTCGCGAACCCGGACACACTCGCACGTTGCCTGGTTTGGACGGTTTGATTTGCTCTATTATATATTTTTCTAGCAACCTCAACAATGCGTCAACGGGCGACCTCTCCAGGCCATCCACAGCGATAACTATGACATGAGCCGCGCCTGCCGAACGTGGTTGCGAAGTTTCAAACAGCGTTTTCAGTCTTTGCGCTAATAGTGGTGTATTGGACGACGCTAATTTTGGAGCCTTGTGCTCGTTGGTTTCGTTGGGCGGTGGCCCGGTTATTTCGATGTCACCCATTTTGACAGGAGGAATAATTATAGGGCTAGGTGGATGCATAGACCGGCTGCCTCTTAAGGATCTGTCTGGAACGCACATTATCGAATTTTATGTCGTTGGAATGTACGGAGATTGGAACGATGGAAGCGGCAGATATATATGGTGTCCCTACTCGTAGAGACTGTCGAATGCTATCGAAATGGCAAAAATATATATGATGTCTCTGCTTTGGTGGGGGAGTACTTACATTGCAGCAATGCTGACTTCCAGTCATCATTGGATAGCAGCATCAGCGAGCCAGGATACTAGCTAGTGACAAAGAGGAACAGTCCGGATAGAACGCTGACTCTCTTAGCGTATGGTGCTTACTTTGATCAAGATGGCAATTGCCAAGGCGATCACTTGATAAATCGCCTTTGTCTCGTCTCCACTTCAGAACTCGTGTATAGGAATGCGAGTAAGGAATTTAATTGGGATCTTGACACTGCGAAGGGTTATCAAAATCAATAAGGTCGTATCGCATTTATTTTGCTTTTAGACGATGACAGGTAGAAAGTTGAACATGTTTTGTCCAGATCTGGCTCGAATCCCTGTGGATGGCTCCAGTCAATCCCACGTGTCTGAGGATGTACAATGTCTCACTAGGGCTATTCACGAAAAATTGGTCGCTATTGATCGGTCACTGGGGCTTATCCAAGAGGGTCAACTTGAAATGCTCAAAGCTCAAACCAAGTTTGCAGGTTTATTACAAGAAATTAATGCAGAATTAGGATATTAAGGATAGGATAGAAAAAGAAACTAGGGATATTAGGCACACGTAGTGGATCAAATCATCGAGGCAGACTCACTATATTTAAGCAGCCACGTACACTTTTAGCATAGGCCAACCTAAGAGTCATCAAAGATATACATTTCGAGGCAACCAACAAGAGTTGACTCGAAATATAATCGATGACAGATGTGCCTGGCGCCTCTAGTTGTCCGCGCAGGGAACAAGGAAGAACACCCGGTCCACCATTAACAACTTCCTATCCCATAGATTATCAATTAGTACTAGTATCCACATGTTTGAATGTTAGGGTGGCAGGGTTATACGCCCAGATAAACGGTGTAGTACATGCTAGTCTAGCGTTCGATCAACTGCTTACTTCGTATCCAGGAGGTTGTTGGTTAGCGTGACAAGGATTTATTTTGCCCAGCTCTCACCAGAATAAATCCCTGTCGTACTACATGTAACAATTAACCCCGTGGATACGAAGTACCAGAGCTGGTGGCCATAAAGTAATCAGGTCAGACATAAGTGGGGAATAGTGCGGCGCCTCGCAAACTGCGATCGACTAGCTGCAAAAAGTAGGACATATCCACACATTAGCGTGTCAGTGGAACTTGAACCCAGCTATCAGCATATCACAAGGATTATTGTGGCGCTTACCATACATCGTAATCTCTGTGGCCCCTTCAAAGGCTTTCTTCCGTCTCGACCTCTTGGAGGTAGCACGGAACAAGATCGTGATTGCCTCCTACTAACAGGGTCTCCCCTGTTTATGACATTCATTACCACGTACTTGCAATCCATTGCATAGAGTAAACGTTTCAGATTGCTCCATAGCTACGATACCCCCATTTCATCCCACAGGTAATGATCGACTGCTGACATGGTAAGCGGTCCATTGGACAAGCCTTTGCACCGATATTTAGCTTCGTCATTGTCAGCATGCTAGACGCGCCAATCCGTGTGTCAATTATCGTGCTTCAAGCATGAGTTGTTAGCGATTGGCGGACGATTAGCGCGTGTTAGCGTCTAGCCTGCTGCATGCAAATGGCTATCAGTTTGGCGCCTGCAGGCACATTTCGCGGTGTACAGGGGAGATGCAGACTGCTGGTTTACACCTCAGATACACTATTCCTACGGTAGTCCGTGCGCGGGTGATACAGTACTTCGTATACGACGGGTTTATTATTAGTACGACAGCAGCTTATTTTGGTTAGAGCTGTGCGAATAAACTCTTGTTACGCTAATAATCAACCTGATACAAAGTCCATTTAGGTAACCACTAGCCGTACACCACCCTACTCTACCTGTACACCACCCAAGCTTTGCGTGTACACCACCCCCATGCGCTATGCCTAAGCGGGTAACTCTAGGGGTCCAATTGCGCGGTCGCCGCCTGCAATATGGACCTCCTGCCGCCGCCTAATCAATCGCCAGCGAGGTGGACAGGGTAGGCAGATGTTTCGGCCTTCTACATGGGTAATTTTCGAATGTAAAATACGTACAATTAGAGGTGCAATTAGACGTTGAATGCGAAAAATATGTTTTAGGTTTGGATTTGCGCCAAGAGGTTGATGGGAACATACATCGAATTTGGTAGTAGATAGGTGCAAAATCAGGTATTCCTCATCGCCTCTCTTTCACCTTGTCGATGTTGTTTGTTTACGGGGTCATTGGCCCCCTAAAATTACTCGCTTAGGCATAGCGCATGGGGGTGGTGTACACGCAAAGTTTGGGTGGTGTACAGGTAGAGTAGGGTGGTGTACGGCTAGTGGTTACCTAAATTTATGTCATGAGAAATCAATGCAAAGGGCAAGAACCTGCTAACGTGTGCTAGCTAAAGAGTGATCCCTGTCGGCTTATGGTGCATAAGTAAGTAAAGTAAGCGATAGAATAAGCAATCGAAGATCGGGACACGCGATAACGCGAACTCCAAACCCAGCATAATGGTGTCCAGACCACACAATGTCACCTTCCTCTGCATCCTTTGGACCTATGAGCTCCGTGACGGCCGCGTTCGCCGATGATAGTGCAGGCTGCAAGATCTCTGGATTCACCGCCATTGCAGTTAAGGCACAACATGGGGCGTCCGAAGAGTGTCATCCCGTGTGACAGTTGTGATTCGGATGAAAAAAAGCACTGATACGCTTGGGCCACTGGGACATGGGTGGCCTTCGATAGACTGGTCGACGATAGCTATCTGTTCTCGATCTTGTCAGCCATTCTCCAAGGGGGATGTAAAGAGTGCAAGGCACTACTTTTTCGATCGATCGACAGTTCGAGGGCGTGGCGCCCTTCGGACGCCGTCTCGAATTTGGGCTCGGACGATTTAGAGCCAGGCATCTTTGTTTCTCGCACAAGACCTTTCTTACATCGGCCATTTGTGGGAAGAGACCATGCTACATATATGCGTTCAGCTAATTTCAGTGCGCGACATTCACATTGCTGTGCTCTTTTCATTTCGAATTAACGTTGTTTCGCCTTGCAATGGTATCCCCCTTACTAAATGGAAACTCACCTGTTCTTCAAGATACAGAATCCTTCGGGCCTCGAATGTTGTTTCTTAGCCGTAATCGGTCCCTAGTCGTCGGTCAGCGCTTACTTCGATCGAGTGTACAAGGCCTATAGTTGCTGATCCTGCAGCGCCGCGATGGGCGGGGCGTGGGGTTGGGGAACATTTTCTGACAATTGCGTCTTTAGATCGATGTTTCAAGCTATAAAGCAACAAAGATGTTTACACTGAATTAAATCTGCTTCCAACCACATCGTGGATCTCATTTGAGCTGACAGATGGAAGTCAGCTTCTATAGATGTGTGCCTAGTCTTTGCCATCGTGTATCTACTATACACCTCATTCCAGATAGTGAGCTGCAGAACACCACTCTTAGCAATATCTGCAGATAGCAAGAAGACGCCGTTACACACACGAAATACGCTGAGGCGACCATAAATGAAGACTGGCAACCATGAATCCATCATCCAACCTAGGTTTTGCCTGCTTTTCCAGCGTGCGACTAGTCCCAAGTTACACAGAGAGCCCAGGGCAACACTCAGCTGAATCACGAGATTTGGCATCGCCTTCTCCCATAGCTACGGCCATTCTTCTGCTTACGCGGTTCAAGATCGTTTGGATGAGACATCTTGCTAGCGCTATTTGAAGGGATGACCAACTCCTGTCAGCATGCTGACTGGGTCGAAACAAATAATCAAGGAAAACACGTGTACCCACGGCAGATCATGATGACAGTTACCGAATCCGTCACAGGCAACCCTTATTAACTATCAGCATGCTTACTGCTCTTTTCCAGAATCCAGCTGACAGAAAGACATGAGTGGAGCAAGCTATTGATATCTGCTGCTGCGTCTTCATCACACATTTTTCGAGCCTTGACAAGAGAGCGAGTGCCAAGAGACGGCATTCTTCCGCAACGTAGTGCCGTCCTATCACATTTCTCTTTCGAATCAAGGAATTAGTAACTACTTGTAAGGTTAGATCTGTAACTCTCAAAAATGCCTACTGGTGCGCCCGTTGGCAAGAGGTGACCTTCCGATGACTAGCTGCTGACAGAACGTCAGCCTCCCTCCCTGATCATAGGGGAAGGGATGTTTCATACTTCGCTGTGTATAGAATTGACCCCTGACAAGTGAGCCGTTGCGTAGATGCTTCCGGAATTGTCATTCCGTGAGTTTCTTAGTATATTCTTGGGGTTTTCATTAACAAAACCGCTGCTCGACAACAGAAAGTTACCTAGATCATCAAATCTCTGCGACAGTCGCCACGGGTGTCCACATTGATAAAAAGCTTGAAAGGTTAGACCGGCCCGTGCTAATAAGTATACAGCTGATTGTTATTCAGACACAGTCTCGCCAGTGCCAGTCGCCTGTTAATAGTTATAGTAGATGGCTTCTATATTGAGGGGCTTTGTGGAGGCTGAAAGCAAAGAAGCTGACACCCAAAGAAGCAAAGAAGCACTTGAATAAAGCTAAGGTCACCGCTTTCGAGGCGCGGCTGAGGGAAGTAGAGCGTCTAATCAGGGCAGAAACCAAATCTTCGGTTGGAAAAGTAGAAGTACGCGGCGCTGGCAAGATACGATAATGAGCACCCGAGTCTTGTTGTTAGCTGTGTTGAAAGACGCTAGCTAATGTTCTGTCGCATTGTGTGGATTCCTTCCAGCGACTTGTGTGGGTCCTCGATCATTGATCGTGAAGTATGTACTCTAGCTGCCTTTCCGCCTATCCATAGTCTCGAAGGAAACCAGAGCTCATTATTCGCGACAAGTATTTATCTCCCACATGAGGCAGCAGCAACAACATTCGAGTGGTTAATTCCTCCAGCTAAGTCCACTACGTTCCCGCCCCCATGAAAAACCTTATACCACGTTGTCGCAGATTCTCTCCTTAGACAGATCGTGATCATCTATCACGAAGGCGCCTCAGAACCCGTTCATCGCGGACTATGTCACCACCACCGCGATCATTGATAAATCGAGTACTGCCTCGAAACAGTCTGCCATGATATTGAAAACTTCCAGACTTGAGGATACCACTATCTGTTTCCCGCCCCTACGATCTTCACAGTGCGGAAATTAAGATCATGGACACGAAAGTCATAGCATCGAGCTAGCCGGTTCTGGTTGCAAGTGAGATAATTTTGGACGACAATCAAACCAGCTACCTTCCTACACTCCAACACACTCGCATTCAGGCACAAGATCTCAAGCAGAACTTGTTTATCCACCCACTCACACTCCCTTCCCACCTACCGCCACCCCCCCTTCGCCAAACCCAAGCATCTAGTAAATCTCCACCATCGCAAACTCGTATCTTCCTCCTCTTTTCTCGCCTTCTCATACTCCTCCCGATTCCGTTCCCTGCATCCCCGATCCTCCTCCATGATCTCCGCATGCTGCTCATCCGCGCTCTTGAACGCTGCTCCCAGTAATTTGTCGATATCCTGGATCTGCTTCAGCCCCTTCGCCTCTCGTCTCTCCTCCGCGGTGTACTCTGGCTGCCTTGGCAGAGGAGGGAGACCTCGCTGTTGGCGTGCGATGGGAGATTCCCATTTGGCATTGAAAGCCGACGGGGGAGTCTGGTTGAGGGGTGCTTGTGGGGCAGGGCTTGAGGTTTCAAGCTTTGGGACGGGTTTGGAGGTGGACTCCGTTGCTAGGGGCGAGTGTTCGGTTGCTGGTGAGCTGGGTTGTGCGGTTGAAGTGCGTTCGTGCTTGTCTTGGGTTCGTACGAAGATGAGGTTGCTGATTTTTCGAGCTTGCTGTGGAGGAGATGATGGAGCTTCCCGCGTAGGTGTAGAGGCATGATGGCAGGTCCCGGAATTCTTGACAGAGCGCCGAAGACCGATAGGCACTGGACAGATTGTGCTTGCGGGAGTGTAGGAATTGACTGCAAGGAAGATATCTATGCGCAAGAAGATGAGGGACTTGAGAAAGTCGGCTTCTGTGTTGTCTTGTGGTCTGTGTTCTCTTTGGTCTGTGTTGTCTACCTATAGAAAAGGAGGAGATTCTAGATCTACTATATGATCTTCTTCGCACTAGGGGTGCGAATCAATGAGCCTCAGCGCTGGTATTTATTCGAACCCAAGATTTGGAAGAAGGAAGGATGTGTTCCGGGCCAAAGGAGATGTGAACAGTGGTTCAATGTATTGACACCGAGATCCGTATTCTAGCGAGTTTGAACTTTTCCAGCATTAGGGTAGAGCCTGTATAGTACTTGGGCAATGGACGAGTGATCTAGGCAACGGTATCTTACAACGGCTGGTGGTTAATTAGCTCATAGCTATAATGGCCCTGCTAATTACGGAGGTAGACATAATTGTTCTTGACTAACAAATATCATTGTCACTGCTTCTACCCAAGCTTGAATGGCGTAAGAATTTGACGTTAGTGCTTCTGCGAAATGTTTGGCCTCGAGTAGTAGGGTTGCATGAAGATACTGGATCATGACATCTGGAAGCTTCAGTACTCACCCCCTTCTCCATATGTTAAATGCGGGATATGATAAAGGAATCGGGTTGTTCTCATGGTTCTCGCGGACGTGATGTTTTTCTACATGAAGTCTGCCCGGCAAATGAATTATCCATATACTATCTTCGAGATTTCGATGAGAAACGGTCAAGTCTCTAATAAAAGCGCACCGAAACGTCGGGGATTTCCCCACTATCTCCTCCTCTACTAACGCACGCTTCAGGCACCTTAAAGGAGGCAGTATATCACTATAATCAACGCATATTTGAGGTCGCCGAGCATCAACTAGATGCCTATTAATAGGACCCCCCCTGACTAGCGCATTTTACATTTTACCGTAAAATGCAATGCCATTTTACCGGTATTACGTGGTATTACCGATAAAACGCGCTAGGCGGTATTACCGATTCGCATCACTAGCCTCGAGGTTCGGTCGATCGACGCGCTTCCAGACACCACGCTAGCGCTAGCTTAGGCGGATTCGCCTTGGCGCTCGGATCTAGTCGTACAGATCACGTTTGATTTGTCGTCGGATTTGCCGCTTTCAATGCGCTTTGACCCTCCGCGATCGATCCCCTCGGACGAAATTCAACAATCGTCCATAAGGTCCTGTCTCCCAGACATACTAGCCTAGGTAAGTATATCAACAACAACAATAACATTAACAGATAATGACCTCTACCTCCTGGAGGCCGAATCCCAGCCTGATGTAGTGTACCGAAATGTGAGTGAATTATCGTCTGAAACCTTCGCAGTAAATAATAGTAGATTGACTCCGCAGACCACATGGCATGCACAAAGAGGAGCCTTCTGTAAATAAATCGTGTACAGTAAGGAGGGCAAGGCGCTACCAAGGCCCAGTGCCAAGGCATTTGATTAGATAATCGGGCAAGAGTGCCGCAGGGCCAGGCAGCCAGATATCATCAATTTGAACACATACAAGTGCTGACCCCATGACAGAGTATAAGGTCCCAGGGATCAGTAATTCGTAGCTTCAATAGACGGCTGAAGCGAGATAAACTACGAGAGAGTGCCCAAACAACAACATATCTCATCCTCCAGCATCGACAGTCAGTCCGATTCGAGAGTGTCCGTAAGCCTGCTGCAAGGGACATCAGCGAGCCAACTCCGAGGGTATAGACAGTGGGCTTCCTGCAAAGACTTCTGTCAAGACCTCTTTAGACATCCGACAATGTAGGCCTTCTCCGATGGCAAAACCCCGCGAACGCCTGCATCGCCATCGACACCAACATTGACAATACCATTGGACACCACCATGGACACCACCAGATATAACGTTCATGCCATGGGCACAAACCTACGGGACGCCCCACCTTCCACCACGAAAATTGTTCGTTGAGGAGCGAGACATGTAAGGGGATCACAAGAGTTGGCAAGTCAAGAGCTTGGGCTACGTATATCGAGTCCATCTTTGCAATGCCGCATCAAAGGAGGGGGGACGTCAATCAAGGTGAACGCCAAGATTGAGATGTTCTACACGTTCTAGCCGACCCAGGCTCGAGCGAGGCCATTATCTCACGTCCGTTGATTGCTCGCAGGCCCATGAGCTGGCTGGTGGTCAGCACGATGCATCGCCTACGTAGCTGCGAGTACTTTAGATTCACTTATGAAGTAAACTTGAAGCTCTGTTATGTGAGAGCCACGTAAGCCAGCCAAGATCTCACAATCGAATAGTGCAATATCGTCCCTTTGTGGGTTTCTTTTATATTGATGGGGACCTGGGTGCCATCCGCCCACCCTTCACAGATGCGGAGTGACTCTATCGTCAGTGGACAGCTTCGCCAGACTGGTGAGCCCTATCAAACTTGACGCCTACGAAGTGTTCCCGTGTGCGTGTCTTTTGCGGGCTGACAGTTCCTCTGATTTATGGCAATGGAGGTGACTTCCCAGGCTGAACCTAGATTGATGTCCACTCGTTGCGATTATGCAGCTCTCTTGCGCATCGAAAGGGGCAGTCGATTCATCTGGAATCCGCATAGGCTCGTTGTTTGGTAGCTTGTCTTGACAGACAAGTCGTCTGAAAAAGATATCGACTCGCCATTCACTTCCTTAAGCTTACCAATATCATTGTAAAGGCTGCCTAAAGCTGAGATACCGAACAAAATACTCTGCCCGGAAGAGTATGGGACGAATCTGTCAGACTGCACTCCCATCTACGTTATGCGCTGTCACTAGGAAATCCTTACGAAGCAGCAGCCAAGTATTTCAACATACATGTACCTTCTGCACTCAACCTACTTCAGCACATACAAAGTAGTAGCATACGACCCAAAGTTCATTGAATACTCTTCCTGCCGATGCTAAAGCGCATCCTGCATCGAGTAAATCTCGCTTAGCCCACTTTACTTGCGTTCTCACTTCACCTCCCACTTTACTCGGACGCTGTAATGATTACAGACTTCAATCATCTCTAGTGCTTGGCACGACACGACCCTGGTAACCACTCTGTTGGAATGCCTATCTTCTAGTCTTTACAATTCAAAGTGTCCTGCCAGACCACGAAGCGACATGGCAACGCTACAGTCCACCATTGCCCAGAAGAGGAAATGGGCAGACCCTCAAACTACTCACACTGAGGATCTCATCCTGACGGAAGAGCAAAGTCTGATGGCTGTACAAACAATGCTGCGGGTTTCGGTGGGTGGACTCGCACGCCGGGCTGACATGACTCACCATATCGTGCTAGGTCGCTAGCATTTGCTGGCTCAGGTAAGCTTGATCTTGCCGCAAGTAAAGCTTTCACAATCGTACTGACCAATTCTAAGAGACATATTTCCGAGCAACTGCTTCTGTTCCTGGCTCTTGACGATGCAATTCGAAGCTCGACCTCAGTGGCCGCCATTGAGACCTGCAGCTCTTCACCAGCCATCACAGCCAAGAAGCGTCGAGTCTCAAGCGAGTCGACAGTCGATAATTCATTCTGTCTAAAGGTTCTAGCTAGTCGCCGTGAGGGTCGATGCGATGTGCTTATCAGTTGGCTGGTAAGCTCCGTAAACGGTAAATCCGAGATTGACTCTACCTCTAGGCACTCATAGCAAGGGGCCTGAAAGAGAAGAAAGTCATCGCTGTCAACCTTTGCATTACTGACGGTGAGAACGAGCGGTCGACTATCCTCGAATCATATACATTCTCCTTCGGATACCGGACCAACGATGACACTGGTGGACAACAACTAATTGGTATGTGGTGGTCGAACTCTCAGGGCCAGCCTGTAGCTATTACAGGCGTCAAGAAGGGTTTGGATCCAATTCTGAAACGACTGATCGAAGCCTCTATGTTGGCTCCTGAGCTACCAGGTTAGTGCGAACACCGATAGTACTCGGAGCATACTAATCAGCAAAGACAAGCGCTTTCTCACATGCCACGTAAGGCATCTCGCGGGGCATAAAATGGAAGAGTTCAAGATCATGCATGATTCCCCCGAGCATCATTGGCGTTGGAGTCAGCCCAACATTGGCGTATGGAACTCCGGTGCCCATCTGTGCGTTAGGAGTGTTTCGACGATCGAAATTACCATACTTACGATTACAGTGTTGCGATCAACGTGAACCCATCCGAACTTCATAAGATCTGGATTTGAGCGTGTCAGAGAGTTGCCGAATTCCACGATACCGTCTAAACACGACAGTTCTCAACCATCTATCCCAGCCAAAATCTCACCACGGACGTTACCGGCTTGTCCAGTCTGCGCAGAACTAGAACCTCACAACAAATTTCATTCGTCTGATCAACCAGAAGTCCTGTCGAGGAGGTCGTCGGCTCGTTTAATGCGGGCAGCCCAATCCCCTTTAAGTCCAATGGGAATTAGACATCAGACTCTTACCAAGAACAATGTCTCATCAGCATCACCTGGCAGTACTGCTACAAAGCAAGACTTTGCTGTAATCGGTAAGCTCTCGACCGTAAAACTAGCTTCTCTTCGCTAATTCTGCGCAGTCAAGACCGCCAAGCCTGCCTTTGCAAGAAGACTCGATCCTTACGGCGCCTTTCATATCGATTTCTAGGCATTTAGCAGGGCGAGTCAAGGTATATGCAGAAAGTGCGAAACGGGGTGAATTGGACCGATTGGCGCTCGAAAAAAAAAGAACTGCGCGACTCGATAAGGTATCGTTGTGACTGTGCAAATTTGATATTTGCACGTCCGTTGCTTTCTTGAGCGAGTATTACAGGACCAGTGGTTTAAATACAATGTCTGTGTTGCTATTTCTGGTGGTAGGTTCTGCTTCGCTCTTGCCCAGAGTCATTATTAGTAATGTTTGATATAGCAACAAAGTCACTGTTACGGGTTTAGTCGATAATGTCCTAGTAAGCGTCTTTGATGGTATCTCGTGCCTTAGTATTTAGCTTCGAACAGAAGTATGCGGAATTGATTTTCCTTGCTCTGTTAGACTACTACTCGATCGTCAGCATATTACTTTGCTAGTCATAGCTACCTGCGATTGCTCTGACGGCGCAAGCAAACGAGAAAGCAATACGTACCAGCCAAACGATAAGTGCGACCACCGGAAAGTCACTAAAGACCAGTATCTTACAGTCAGCCGGGATGCGTGGAGAATATGATTTCATCGAAGTGTTCGACGTAGGGATTTTCCGGTGTATCAGGGTCGTTCCAGTTGTTTTGCCTTACGTGCCGATCTCTGGGGTCCCAGTGGGCTCGCAGAGTCCGAGATAGTTCTTTGAGTGGAGGAGGCTTGGCTGGGCGGCGTCGCCGATGTGCTCGAGATCAACAGCAACAATCGTGACGTTGTACGTATAATGGAACTGGTCACATTTCTGGCGGTAGCGATGAACGCCGAGCTCGCAGCGCTTGAAAGGCTCGAGTCTGAAATGGCCGAAAATAGGTTCCGGCCCCCGATGTGATGATACCGATGATATGGGCAACGAGAATTAGTTCAGTGGGGACCAGCTCATTGGCACTCACAGACACAGCTGCATTCCCACAAGACACGAAACCAAAGTGCTGCCTTCATGCCCCATCGAACGTTGACAGTGTGGACACGATCGACAAAGATAAGGGCTATGCGCAAAACCAGAAGAGTGCTGTTGTCTCAGCGGAAGCTTTTTGTGCGTCTTTTAAATTGTTGATGCGCCAACAACATAAGGAACCAAGGGGCTGTTGGCATCAAAGTGGGGCTGGCGTCACGTGACCTATGATGGTATTCCTTTATGTGCGATTTCACCTTGTCCGGGCCTGGTGAAAAATATACGTGATCTACCCGGTTGCTACCTTAAGAAATCAAGGCCTTTCTTTTGTCGATCTGTTTCGCTTCACTTTACATTGCTCTCCACATCTCATCGTCGTACAACTCTGCTTTTCGGGAAAACAGCCATTACCACAACCAACCACTCCTCCCCTATTTCGCCCATCCTTCACATTGCAAGCAGACGCCATGGTCCTTCAGTACGTACAGCTACGCAAATACATCTATGCACAGGGAGCAGGTGGATAATGCCGGAGGACTTATGCTCGGCCCTCAGCCTCGATATCCCCCACTTCGCCTCGGAGTATTCCACGACTCGATGGGCTAGAATGGTAGGGAGCATGTAGCTTGGACAGGGGCCAAGGAACGAATACGAGAAAATAGCACAAGACTTGCGCTGAGAACATAAATTCGCGTATCCATCTACCCCCTACTTTTTGCTGTCTTCTATCGCATCCTCAAATGCTTTGAGGATAGGGTGATACTGGATCCGATGGGGTCCCAATGAAAAGCGCTCCGTTCTCCAGGAGAGGGAAAAGAATACCCCGTCACCACCGTATCTTACAATGTAATTTTTTGTGCCAGAGAGATCGAGAAAAAGATGAGGAATCTTCAAGAAACCTTATGCTTACACAATTATCGACGATTATTTTTGTACGTGAAGTCTCGTGCCCGTACGCGGCCGCATCCACATATTCCCAGCGACCGCAGCACAGTGCCTTTTTCGATTCAGAACTCTCGCCAATCACAAATCACACACTCGGACCAGATCGCCTGACCAATCAGACAACCAAACTTTGGACTAGCACGATTTTCAACGCCAATCAGAGAATTCACAGACTTGGCTTGTCCACTGCAGCCAAACAGACAGCGAAGCATTGGACCAGCATAAGTTGCTTGTAATGCGATCGCCAGCGACTTTCTCACTCTACACTGCATTAATCTCTATTGCATCTCGACTATCGCCTGCGAGACTCGATGTATATTGAATCCAGAACATGATTGGAGCCTTCCTCTTCGACGTACAGCTATACCAGCGCTTTCCGCACACTCCACATGTCCGCGTGCGATCGCAGCAAAGTGCCTTTTTCGCCAACTCAGACTCGGATTATCGTCAATCACACAAATTACAGACTCGGGCCAGATCGCTTGACCCATCATAGACTACCGCGACTGAAATCGTTTACTCTTATTCAATATATTCACCTTATACTTTATATCTTGCCCCTTCAAGCCACGACCACTATCGAGGATACTGACGTGGCCGGACGTCCACGATACAATTGAAAGCCACCAAGGAGCGAGAGGCAACAGAACCAGAATTGGTGTTAATGCCACTTGGCAAGACACGTCGACAATCTGCTCTGTTACATGGGTAGAGGCTACCCGGCAAGTCCAAAAAGTCGTCTCAGTGGGCAAAGGGACGAGGATGAGGGCACACGGGAGGCCACAGAGCAACAATGATCAAGAATACGGAGGACGGGTGAGGGCTGTAATCGCGGAAGAATCGTTCAAGCTGTCTAGTGAGGTTAGCATGTAGGAAACACGCACCAAAGCGATGGCGACGACGGAGGGACTTACGATCTGCGACCCCACACACTGGGGTAACGAACAAGGCGAGAAACCGCCGCGAGGGCTGGTGTGCGTGGATTGTGCTAATGAGAAGGTCAACCATGGAAGAGATGCAGTAGGTGTGGCGGACGGAGTAAGGATTTGATCCGACGAGGCAAAATCGAGAGGACGTACCTGCGCTTGTCAAAGGAAGACGGAGGACGAGCGATTGCAGAAGTGAGAGTATGCAAAGGTAGGTGCAACAGTGAGGGTATTGCAATGGTGATGCCTCAGTGAGGGTATTGCAGTGTAGGTGCCTTCGTGAGGGTGTTGCAATGTAGATGCCGTAGTAAGTGATGGTAGCAGTCAGTCCTGGAGACAACAATCGTGCTAGCGCCACGCGTGATTTTAGGTCGAGTGGAGCGCGACTCTGAGTTGGAAATGAGCCGATGTGGACCACAAAGAGCCAAACAACCGACGGCAGGGACTACTGCCACGATATGAGGTAGGAATTGAAGAGGAAAGAGGGGAGTTGATTCAACAGGAGCACGATATTGCATACTACGCAGTGAGAACTCCTCTTTGGGGGTAACGAGCTCGTTCGGAGGAGCAGAAGGCTGACGTTTCGTACATGCAGCAAGCAGATCAGTGAGGGTAAGAGATCAAGAGTTCCAGGAGTAAAGAGGTGAGTTGATTCAATAAGAGCACGACATCGCACAAAGTGCAATGGGCAAGAGTTAAGATGATATCAGGAATAGTGAGGAGCGCAGCAAGATCGCAACAATTGTGCGCTAGCGCCTGATCGGCAGTGAAGGGCGTGTGAATGCAGCTAGGATAGCATACACCGTGGTGCGAGAGTTGGTGAGGGTCTGCCACCTACACGCAACATACCTTGCAGGACGATCCGAACGCCTCGAAATCGATGCAAGTGGCTCGCATACGGCTACATCGTGCCGGGGACATCATGCAGCGAATCTTTTACGCCTACCGTGAGCAAGCATTCGAGAAGTTGATCATCAAGATAGAGAAGGAGAACGACACCATGTACCTCATTGAAGGTCAATATGGCGAACGAGAAGTCCTCGTCTCCTTCCTCACCATCACTTTGATTGCGCGGATGACGACCATAAGTAAGTGATCAGTCCTACCTGACTTCCTTCTCCGTTGCCTGTAGCTGATCCGTAGTTTTTGTACCGCGGGAAACTCGCAACTGACCTGCATCTACGCCCGCAGTGAGATGCGCCCGTTCGCAAGTGAACGCTAGGACATCCTGACGGAGGTAGAAGGTCTCGTCTTCCATGCCTTAACCGGCAGTGCGAACTCCTGGGAGAATGAGGAGTGATGCTGACGTGACGCTGCAGCGCTCGAGAACGGCAAACGTATCTTACGTCGCTGCATCGGACAACCCTACCTCCCGCCGTCGCATCAGACGACTCTGCCTCACACCGCCGCATCAGAGGCATACTCGGAACCGAAATCAGGCATGGAAAAGATGAGACGGCAGAGGAACAATTGGCGATGGAAGGATGCTCCGGCCGTAGCCTGGCAAACAACCACCGGACCTACCAGGCAGCCCTCGATTCCGCTGCTACAGTGCATCCAAGTACACACACGGCGAAGGGTATCCATATTGCCGCCAGAGGCGCCTGCTGCGTGAACTCGTATATCCGTCTGGCCAGGGACGTCACACTTTGGGAAGGTCGCGAAGGACATCGGATTCGAGTAGGCCATTGAGACCCAGAAAACAAGACAGCAGATATACGGGCATCCCGGGGTCCTCGAGAGGGCCGCACCGAAGCGGACGACCAGCGTGTTCTCGAACACCACGCCACCCCGACATTCCAGGCTACCACGATGTGTGACGGCCCCGCCACAGAGGCTGCGGACCTGCGAAAGGAGGTACGCCGAGCCCCCACGACCGTACGCCTTCGCCACCAGCACTGGCGCAACGTTTTTGCACGGAAGGCGGGCGAGACTGGGCGGGGCCCGGGGGCGGGAGAGGGGTTGCCGGCGTAGAAGTAGGATGGCTGCGTGCGAGTCAGTGGGGTTCAGGCAACGCCTCTTCTGCTGTCACTCCGCTCGTCAGACCCTCCGGCCCCTCCAACCTTTCCATCTACAGCGGTGCCCGAGGCAGGCGCCAGGAGACGCAGCACACACGCCACGCAGGTGGGTGTGCCGGATCATGACACTCCTCGTATCTCTGTCGCGGCACTCAGGGAGGGATAGCGAGGTCGCAGGGTCCCGAACGCAAGAGACTGGAGCAATTGAACGGGGGTTTCTAATATACTCTGCCTGGTGGGGTGGGAGGGAGAGGGGCGGCCAAAGGACACTAGGAAGATCAGTGAAGCCGCGGGGGAAACATGCATGCACTGTGGTTTGAATTACGGTGTCGATGTGGCGCCGTCGGACACATGCAGGCGTCTTTTAGCTCGCGGCCGGGTCGGACACCGAACCACCTACAGTACTAACGCAAAAGTCTGCGCCCTACCCCGCACCCCACCAAAATACCATCCATTCAAATATTTTATTCCACCTTCAATAAAGCACTTGAGAAGCTACAAAATTTAAATAGCAATCTACATACATATGACAAGTATATCCCAAAATTTCTAAGCTCTAATACTTGGTATACCATCCCTCTGACGCAATAAGTGCCTTAACCCTTCTTTCCATACTGCTCACTAGATCATGCAAGTAGTGCTCATCTAACGCCTCCCATGCCTTATATAATGCATCAAACAGGATCTCCTTGATTTTATCCTCGTCGCCAGGCACGTCGTTTATGTGAGGATTGACTTTTTAGACGTTTTCTTTGAGAAGGAACCAAAGATGCTCAATTGGGTTCATATCTAGACTATAGGGGGGCCATTCCATAACGTTTATGCCGTTTTCTTGAAATCACAACGCCATCGCTTTAGCTGTATGTATAGGAGCGTTATCCTGCATGAAAATAAGACCTGGTTGGTAGATTCCAAGCAAATTGTCCTCGAGTACGTTGATGTAGGATCGTGCGAAGTAGCCATGCTTTTTTGACTCAAAGTCACGCTTTAAAGCGTAAAGATTTGATCGTTCTAATCCCCAAAAACAAGCCCACACCATGATGCTAAAGTCGTGTCCTTTTTTGTATGGTTGACTCATGTTTTTATTTCACTTTTGAGCGAGTGTACGAAAGCACCATTCGCGTCGTTTGCTCGTGCCTCTTTCGACGGAACATTCGTCGCTCCATATAACTCTTGCCCACTCGTCAAAACCCCAATCTTCGTGGGCCAACGCCCATGCATAGCGCTTGCCCGCCACCTTAGACGTCAATAGAGGTCTCTTTTTGCATAGCCAATTGGTAATACTCTTCTCTTTTAGTAGACGATAGAGAGTATCGTGTGAAACAGAGGTGGGATTTTGACGCACAATCCTCAAACTTGTCGCTTTTCGTTGAGCTCTCACTCCATACTTCTTGCACCGCCGAGGTTCCCGGACCATTCAAGTGTTCGACGAGAAGCAGAAATTAGTGATCTCAGGTATACTTCTTTCATAGTCGGCAACCCCATCCATCGTAACCGACGAATCCTGTAAGCGGGAATCACTGTCATCGAAACATCATTGATGGGCCCAACCTTATTCACTCTGCTACATCAACCTTGGGTGCCGTGTTTCTTCACCTTTTACTCTTGTTTCCCCTTATCATTACTTTTACATCCCGTTCGCCAAGACGAACATGTGGCATCAGCCTTCACATCGAGGGCAGCATGCCATCACCCGTGACTTTCCTTCTCGTTTCTTTGTTATAGGCTCGTGTCTCAATATCTTCACCTATCGCTACACAACGAGTTGTTTCTTGCGTCACTGAATCTTTGCGGGCAGCCCTGCGTCTCACCTCTCTCAACTCTTGACGTTCATTTGTCTACCATGATCAGACCACTTCAGTCGCAAACAACTGCAGCATCGTGTCACCTATCGTTGGAAATCCCGATACAAAGTGAAGCAGGAAATTAGCAAAGTCCGCGCCCTTACATGGAAATCGCACCTATATCCCGCGCCCACCTGCCGAAGCAGCGCGGCAACAAACCGGCACAATGATATATGTATCTTGGACCTGACACCTGATTGGGCTATCTGCCTGTAGCCGACTCCCGATCCTTCGGGTATTTGATGAGAATGAGCCAGATGTCAGGTTGACGACCCACGTCACGTCGAGTGCCATGGAAGAACAGTACGATTTACCGACCATCGCCCGCATGCCTCAAAGTGACGGATGTTCCACTCAGGTGGTACTCACTCATACCATCAGAGAGGGTAAGCAGCGAAAGCCGTCGTCCTTGCTTTTTGCAATACGATGACGGCCATAACTATACTACACGAGCCTACTACGAAGGAGCGTTTCGTTCTGCGAGAACGGCGGTACCAATGGTCTCGCCTGAGTGAATTCCACATCCTAAATCACGGCCGAGTATGTCATGCGTGAATATGGATCGATTCTCTGTCTCTCTTTCCTGTTACTGCTCCGTTGTTCGCAATTTCTTGAACTCCTTGTGCTCTATGCCGGAGGCGCAAGGCGGTATACAATCATCATATGGTGTGACGTCCATCGCATTCCGAGCCCAATAATATATAACACACGCCCAGATCTTACTTACCTCCTACATAAACAAATTTACCCCATACAGTTCGGCCATCTGTGAAGCCCCTTTGCACTTCTCGAACGAATTACTGTCTGTTCACGCCACTCACCCCAGGCAGCACATCCACCCCTCGCATCAGGCGAGCAAGCATCGTGCGTCGGAGACGTATTACGAGTCGGTTCCTCCAGGGCGTTCGATAGCGGGGATAATATCTCGTGAGCACGTCGTTCATTCACAATTCACCGCGTGTGAAAGGAGCCATGAGGTCTGATGGCGAGTTCAGGCCTGGTAAACGATGATTATAAGTGGCGAGCCATCCACCCCACGCCAGCTCTAAGATCACTTCCTGGCATGAGGTTATGTGAACCTCCATTAGAACCGACCAGTGACACGAGATTCAATGAACCTCAGTGGCACAGCAGCAGCCCTCGATCCTGAAACACTGCACATAACATCCTCACTCGGATGTCGAGCTTGATTGCACGGGAAAGGCAGTCTGCCGGCCAAGCCATTCAATCGCCGTTGATACTTCTTTCACGACGGCCAAGAACTACGGATTGGCCTGCTTTCGAGTCATGACGATGAGATACGGCGCATGCCTCTTCCCCCGACTCGGAACTTAACAGTCTACCGATAAATACTCGGCTTGATGATCGGAAGCCTGCAGGACTTACTGCCTTCAAGGGTCTCAGATATGCGAATGCCGTTCGGTGCGCTCCTAAGAAGACGCTTCTCGTTGGTACGACGGCGGAGGCCGGGACACCAAAGCCCACCTAAGTGAAAGGAGCCAAAGACAATGCTCGCTGATGTCAAGGACGAGACCACACCTACCCAAGGCGTTTCTATTGCAAAGCCTGCGAAGAAGCCTCGTGTTCGTAAGCCTACGGCCGCCGTCAACACCTCGCGATATTCTGACAACAGGAGAGCAATGGATACCGATCAACGGCAGCGTCTAAAAACCGTTCCTTTCTGAGTGTACGTCTATCTCCCGCAGCGCCCCACCGATTGCAGGAGAAACCCACGGGAGGTTGACATCAGATGGAGTTCACTACCCACTCACCGGAGTCCACGGCAGGCGTCCGAATGCGATCCTCTCGGCAGGAAAGGTCTTCGTCACCACTACCAGATCTCACGTTTCTAAGCCAACCACCCCTGTTTCCAAGCGCAGACAATATGACCTCCGACCTCCTGAATGACCACTGGCGATGTTTCCAAGCAGCGAACTGCATGTGCGGAGCAGTCCAGGCCGCCGACGGAACTTGCAGTCACCATTGTGACAATTGTTCTCGCACGCGGGAAGGAAGCTCCTCCTGTTCAGTGCGTGCTATCGCCAAGTGGTTACATCCCTCGACTAGAGATGGAGGTCGACGCCTCCCATCACATGTATAACATCTAATCGCTTACCAGCGTCTTCCAACGTTCTATCGAATTCCGTCCAGGGCCACAAGGCGAAATCACGCGACTCAATGTCAACATGTACAACAATGGCACGAGATGGTTTTTCGTGCCATCCGCCTATGCTGGGCGAATCAAACTCATAGCAAACACGATTATAGTATATACCACCTTGCAGCAATACCCGTAGACTGTGGGCAGGAAAAGCATCTGCAGGCCCGTTGGACCCTTCACGCAAAGGAAAGACCAGTGCAATAAGTCGTAACCTCGGGCTACGACTCAACCGCAGCTTGTCCGATGAGCTGCATCTGAAACCCAGGCAGCTCTGAAGTGATAATGCGAGATCCCGCTCAATAGTATATACTGGGCGGAGACAACGACACTGTGACAGCCGGCAGTTGGTGTTCACACGTAACAGCCTCGACGACGGTGCGCTACGTTCGACGTTGCGCGTACAACCAGGGTCTCGGCAGAACAGCAAATGCTACAGCCAGAGACGAAGGAGCCACAAAGCAATGTCCCCAGGGGCCAGCATGAGCTGCCTTCACAACTCAAGATACCTCATCGTCCGGAGACTTGACTTTGTTGCACGAAAGCGTCCCAGTGTGGTGGATGTATCCGGGCAAAATCCGACCATGGCCTTAACCTTGCCGATGATAATCGCAGTCGAAGCCACGTCTGCTAGAGCACCCTGCAGGAGTGGTGTTGATCGGCTCTAGGCCCGAATCGGTTATTGAACTTGGGCTACGGAGAGCTCGCGGTTGCTGACGCCCACAGAGGTCGATTGCTTATCGAAGCTTTCCGTGCGGACGAAAAGCAATTCTTCCGGGGCTTCCGTTCCGGAAATTTCGATACAGACACTCTTATCCATATGGCCGTCCGAGTCCGCGTCATGACGGAGTCAAATTGGAAGGAACACATTGCAACCCACCAAGAATCCCAGTGATGGAGAGAACAGAGTTATACTGGTAATATATGCCTTTATTTGGCTGCGTCTGTCATAGACAAACAAAGAGACCTGCAAAAGATCAACCAGTAGTCACTTCCACCACCTCCTTCGCCGGGGTATATATATATATATATCTGGATGTATTTATATATCACCTCTTATACCTTCTTGTCTTTCTATATATTTACATAAACATCTAAGCTGGCAAGGTAATCGCATACTCCGAGCTCCCTGGTGTTTATCGAGTAAGGAGGTATTTAGCTCACAGTTTGAAGTCCAGGCATCGGTCATACAGTGCAGAGCGGATGGCAGTGGTGCCAAATGTAACAAGACAGGGTCAGTCCAGAAAGCGGGTGCGAACACAATCGCACTCAATTTCGGAATCTCTTATCTCTCTGATTGTCGACGCCTTTTCCCCCAATTTGATCTCTGTGCGAGCATCAGTTCTGCCATGTGTGTGCTTGGTGGTGAAGTGGCGAGCGCGATCTTGTTCTCATCACGGACGGGTGGCTCTACTAATCGAGAATCGAAAGAGCAGATGGATCGAGACGATCAGATTGCTCTTGTCTTAACTTGCCCGGAAAGGATCCAACAAATCGCTAGAAACCTTCGCGAACGCCATGCTTGTGACCATCTATGGAGCTAGCGAAAGATACGACGACAACGAAAAACACGATCAAATTTATCTTGCATAGATCGAGCTCATTGCCCATCTCTGATTCGACAGCGATAAGAGAGGGAAAGACACGATAGAGAGAGCTCGAAAAGTCGATGCAGAAAATGTCATTCGTGGCGGATTGATATCGTATCCGAAAATATACTATACCACATTCACTATACTAGCACCCGACGCGTAACCCACGAGAAGGAGGGAATGTGTTGAAGCGCCATGAAATGCCATTCCATCGGCAGAACAATTACAGAGTTATACACCTTTACCGATTCAATGAAGCCGGATTGGTGGTTCAATGAACCACATACAAGAGACATTGGCGACTTACAAGCAAGCGACATGTGATTGGTTGGATCGCACGTGTACTGCGAATCTATAGCTCCTGAGTGCTCGCTGTTTGAACAATTGTTATCACCTAAAAGCTCGGCCTTATAAAGCATCAATCTAATGTGACAACACTCTCGAGGCTTTATCCTGCTTCTTGTCCCAAATCGATCCCATCTTGACGGAACCTTGCAGTAACAAAACCGAAAGGAGCTGGTGAGAAGCCATCAATACGCGTTCATCGCGAACGTAATGGCGTAGGAGTCGCTCTTAATTGAAAGAGGCTAGTGAAGAGCCATCAACACGCACCTATCGCGGATGTGATAGTATAAGAGTTCTCGCCAGCAATACATCAGAACACCTGGCGTTTTTCCGTTCAAGATTCGTACGACAACAGACAAGCTTGTCATTATCTTGCAGGCTGAGGCAGAATTTCTCGAAGAGCTAGGGAGATACGAGCTGATCGACTCTATATCACGAGGCGATGTGCGACATCGGACTTTCTATCGCGATAATAAAACAAGGGACGCGAGAGCAAGACGCGACCCAACTTTGTCAGCGATCTAAAGGCCTACGCCGGGTCTGCGCTCGTCGACAGACACGTTCGCCAACAGGATTATCCTCAGGTGTTTCGAAAGATGGTATCAGGGTTCGTACAAACACATATGTCAAGTATACGGACAGTCTGCATTGTCGTCGGTGACGCAGAAGGTCCCGACTGAAAAAAGACCTATCGACGGTTAGTCCGTAGTTGAGGGTTCGAATATCCTCCATCACATGCTCTCAGCAGTCGAGCAAACATCCGATTATAAAGCACGCAATGCTAGCTACCAAGCGCAGCCTGGGACAGAGAGAAGGTAGTTGAAGCCGAGATACTCGAATGCGACGTTCTATCCATCGCGTCCACGACGCTTTTACGAACACAAGTAGTCAGCCCTTCTGTGTCGGTTGCATCATCAGACCACCTCGAGACGCTTCTGCCGTGGTTGGTATGCAACCACGGACGCCTTAACGGATTACCCGACTCGCAGAAAGAGGCATTACTTCATGAGGTTGCAGCACTTGTGCTAATAGTGACACCGGTGGGTCGTCTCCATTGCATCGGATCACGAGTCGCCCTAGCTTTCGCGCGGATCAGAGTATAATGCTGGTGGAAGATCAACCGTACCACACCTGACCATCAACGCGTTGATTCGGCCGGCCAGGATATGGCTAAGAGAGGCGGCAAAAGGTCGATGAGCGAGAAACAATGCCTTCCAGCTGTGTCAGTCCACGCTCCGCCACCATCCGACGACGAACTCCCGCGTTTTGGAAGTTCGTTCGATTACTAGGGGTCTCTTAAACGCACCACCAGACTGGGAAGATCACACTGAGTAGGGCGCGTGAGCCTCTATGATCGAGGAAGGCATAGTCTGTCCTCCGGGTCGTCATGTGCCACTTATATCTGCAGATGGCACTGACGTCATTGGCTCCTTAGTGATGACAACAGCAAGGTTAACTCCCCCAGATGGCAAGGTCGAATCTACAGGAGGCAGCGAGAGTATCCTGTATGGGTCTGTCTTCCTCGTGGTGACGTGACCGTTTATAGGGCAGTTGCGACGTGAAACCAGCATACCGAATCAGTGGCGGACGTTTAGTTCTCACTCAATTGTTTTCGAGGCTTATAACGCAGACCCCAACGATCGTTACGATCCTGATTGCTAACTGGCGCCCCTCTGCTCTGACGGCGATCTGGGAAGATGCCTATTGAGATAGGCATCTTTGCTGCTTTCCTGGATTCAGTGCTCCAGAAACTCGCTTGTGTCGAGCTATACGACGACTATTGTGATAAACGATACGCCCACGAACGGTGTCTTACTCTAAGAAGTTTCCCTGGAGTCAGCAGGTTTCCAAGACTCTACGGCAACGATGGAAACCTTGAAGCCCGTGTATACACAGTTTATAGCGATCGAGAAGGGAGTTATAAGCGCGTCATAACCCACGCCCCACTCTATAAACAAACTTATTATACTATAGAACTTGTGTCTCTACATCGACGATAATGTCTGGAAAACACGAACAATCACCATGTTATGACGCTATCTCTGAGCTGATTGCAGCTGACGCACATAGCATGTCGTCTTTCGGACCATTATTTCTTGGTTCGTCTTTTACATTGCACTCCAGGCAGTGCCTCTTTTCTTTACTTTCTCTCTGGATCGAACATGTGCCTCGCACTCTTCCAATCCACACTTGAGCACATCGAAAGTGCCTCCTGGACCTCATATCGATTGGCCAGAAGCCCGTTGCTTGGACATAGAAAAATGTCAGCAACCTAAGCAATAGGTGGTGACTTTCCATGTCACCTGTATTGCAACAACTACCGATGATGACTCTACTGTCATTGGATTGCCAAACAACGACCGGGCGGTGCAGCCTACCCGCAGCCACCACGTCAGGCTCCAGCAGCTGGTAAGCTCGTGAGCGATAGTTTACGAGCCTAGGATTTGCCCACATCGCTTCCTACTTCCGCCTATCCTTTCCCGCTAACGATAAGCCTCACTGCAGACACCTGGACTTCCCCGTATGTCCTCGGCTCCAAGCTCACAGGCACCGCCATCAATCCTTACGACGTCGATGAGCCCGGCGCAACCAACATTGCGCCTTTTATCCCTGCCAGCACTCCATCCTATGCCGGGCACCCTGCTCGTCGCCGCCGTCGACAGAGCGACCGCTCGTCTTCGCCGGCGCCCGTTGAGCGCCCGGTACGTCGCTCTCGATTAACCTCACCGTCCACCCCACAAGAACGGACCGCCGAAAGGCCTCATAGCCGTGCGGCGAGGGCGTCAAGCGCGAATCCAGACAGAGGCACCGACCAGTAATGGAGGAAATGACGCTGGGAGGAATCCAGGCCTTTCTGTCGTCCGATGCGCTTGGTTGCTGCGGCCGATCAAAGCGTCGACAATCCTCCACACTCGGAGGAGTGGTAGGTTGCCCATAATTGCACTCGTCTCCGCTTGTTCAACACGGCAATTCGATTGGGTGGATATTTCACATCCTGTGCTAGAACCAGCATGGATTCTCCCGATCCGGTTGTCCCGCCAACGAGGCCCCTCACAACTGGTCTTTCGCTCGAGAGGTTTTCCCACCGAACCTTCCGCCTCTTGTTCGCACGTGGGTTGCTTGGAGCCACCATAGCTAGTATATAGGCAGATTTTTCTAAATACACATAAACTTATACGGGTTATCTTGCTCGTACCCAACTATCCTCCGTCTTTGAAAACCTCATATCTAACCAGTCTTTCCATCACTTCACCAACCAAATCGGATCGATGGCGAGTCCTCCATCTGTGTCTTTTCCCTGGCAATACGACATTGGCTTGCCCTCGATTCGGGTCTGATGTCCATGTGCTTGCGCGGTAGTGCTAGCACTAATCTACCGATTTAGGCTCTGGATGAGCAACTGGATACCTTTGTACAGGGACCAGACGAATACGCTGTCGTAGCAGAGCTCGGTCTCGATGGTTATTCTCACTGGAAAGACAAATCATAATCGGAGATAACTAATTCTGTATAGCGTTACATCGCAGAGCACCGCACGTTCTATCCACCATCGACTACAAGGAGCCTCGCATTGCTGTATGATGACTACGGTATGGGTCACGGGCATTTTGATTGACGGAAAACATAGTGCATCGCCAGCAGTATTAGCAGTTTTGTTAGAGAAAAGAATCAATACAGTGTTGTTATGGAACGAGCCACCGAGTTTATGAAGCGTTCCAGAATAACAGTGTCTTCTTGGACAACCATCAACAAGTCTCCGGAATTGGGCCCATCGCCATCGTCAGTCGAAAGAAAGGCGGATTCTCCCTCAAGCCGATCAAAAGAGCGCATCCGTGTCACACAACAAGTAGGAAAGATTACTCTCCCATCGTCGCCGAAGCCGGATGCTCGTACGCAAGAGCTTCTTGTACTGTTGCGCGGTGAACGAGTCCCGATTATCGCACATCAGAGGACAAACGCCCCACCACCGCGCTGCAGTTTTCCGAAACCCAACTTGCAGAGTTCACGAAAGACACTGGGTTATCTAAACCCAGACGCAAGACGTGAGCTCTCCTTTCCGACGACAGCCCGGACGTCCTAATCAGGTCCAACGACAGTCAAACCCATTATTTCCAAGCGAAAACACCCCTATTCACCGTCGCGGATATGTCGTAACCGAAGCACGAAGAAGGTTAGATTTGATCCTGGAGTACCGAGCCCTCCACCCAGGAGTCGCGCGAGAAGAAGGGCAAAGCAAGGGAGATCGCTAAAGACCATGCTCAATGGAAGCGGCGTCATTTCCCCACCTTTGAGGGAAATTTACCGCCACTCAACCCAACCTCGCCCACAAGTTATTTACGCCACGACCGCCTCTGAGACACAAGCGTCGCTCGCTAATACAGTCTAGGGGCGAGGATAGTGCACTAGCTATAGGGTTTGCCTCCGCATATCGATTACTCTTCTGCGAGTCTTTCGAGTGATGGCATCCGAGTGCAGACTAAACACTGGGTTGCGAGAGTGTTACGAGCATGTATTTGGGAGCTTGACATCTGAATGCTTCTGCTTGTTCCAGTAAAGTCGATTTGATCGATTCGATCAGATAGCACTGGAATTATATATCGCAAGATAGCATTCATCCTCTTAGCAGGGTGTTTCCAATTTCGGGTAAAGTTCGAACAAGGAACCAAGGACCGATACGTATTTTACGTGATTGGCCAGACGGGTTTTATCGACTAAGATAGAGTAAGAAGAATAATGTTCTACTTCGCGACTTATCTGCGCAAATCAATCCTCGCATCCAGTCTAGCTGTTCAAGCCTGGCTGTAGCAATTAGATTACTGCTCGAACACTTTGGGCGCGGATTGGAAACTAATAAGCATCGTCGTTGCCGAGGGGATTTCCGGCAATTATTCGTACTCAGATCTAAAGTTGATGCATTATCGTGGTTTCGCTCCGATAGGCGTTTATGTCGATTTCAATCTCGAGACCTCATTAATCGACCAGGTCTCTATACCATTTATAAAAAATCTTACTGGCCGCAATCATGGCTCTTATGCGCTGACGTGCCTACAATTGGGCTGTCACGAGCTCGAGACCGCCGACGCTTATAGAAGTGGCCTGCTTTCTGCAGCTTTGGGTGTTAGGGAGAAGATTTTATATTAGAGGCTCAAAACAATGGAGAGGAAGCCATCATATTATATATATAACAGTAATGTTAATCGACGATCATTAACACTGGGAGGACGAATCCATGATAGACGTTATCTCCGACTCTTAGCGGGGCAGTCAGGAGACGAGAGTCGGAAAACGAGCACCAGATGTAGAGCGATCGAAGGGGTATAAAGCACTGCTGTCAGAGCAGTCGAGACGAGTTGCATGCGGCCCATCTGTTGATCCCCATGCAGGAGTGCACCGGAGGTAAGACGAGGGACCGACAGTTGACCAAGCCAAAAATAGAGAAATCTGAGCATCGCTAAAGCGTCCGACGGAACGCTAGCGACTACGTAAGATCCGGACGCCATACCATTGTATGACTCAAGCTTGGCTTCGCGCGCCAGGGTATTGGCAAAGGCGAGAACGTCCATGTTGGCCATCGGGAGTTGACGCAACTTTATCATTGGCCAGTCCTTCTGGATGCGGATCGAAAGCTCGCAAGTCCTATTGGATCGAAGACCGCCGGGCTGACATTGGTGTTGTCTAATTCGATCTGTCTCTCGCTTTGCTATCCCTCTCTGATAGGCGTGCGTTTCGGGCCTAAGAACGAGAGGTGTGGTACCCGACTCGAACATCGTTCGTATGGAATCTTACTACCCGCAATCATGGATTAATCGTGTGCTAATGTGACCAAACGTGGACTAGAACGAGTTCGTGATTGTCGACGCCCAAGAAGATTGCCTGCTTGTTGCAGCTTAGAACGCCACAAAGCTCAAAGACGAAATCGACGATGGCATCTGCCTCGCTGCCTCTTATCGCGAGCATTGTGCGAGCGGAAAGAAACCTCCTTCGACTTTATATGTGTTGGGAGAAAGATTTTTGACAAATGCTATTCGCATAAAATCTTACTGACCGCAATTATAGAAGCTGCATGTGGATTCTTCCACCACCTGTGCAACTGGCAGCGAGTTCAAGCGTACCTATCTGTAAGAGCTGCAACTGTTGCAGACAACATGTCGCATTTCAATAGTGACTGAAGCGCCGTTGACGAGTCTTTCGAGGTCAAGGGCTGCTCGAAGAATGATAAATTGGAGATGCAGAGCTCCAGTCGAAGGTCTCCCATAACTCATTCGAGTCAGAGCATGGTTCTACGTTTGAAAAGATTATAGGCTTACCTTTGATATTGACTGTTGGGAGCAACAAGTGGTCGTGCGACAAACAGTATTTCGATATTCTTCTCTCGCCATCAGAAGCATAAATTGTGGTCTGTTCCATCATCTACTCCATCACCTACTCCACCACCTACTCCATCGCCTGTTCCATCCCCTGCACCACCAACTACACCACCTCCTCCTCCATCGCCGACTCCATCGTCGACTCCACCGCCTACTCCATCGCCTAAAGTGAAGCCGCGGCGCAAGCGCTGAATTCTCAGCTGCAAAAGAAGCATGGCAAGGAATTCATGGTCGATATGTTCGAAATTTGGCGACGAAGGGTTGGCTGGAAGGCCTGGCTATATAACGAGGACGGTTGCGTTTACCACGATCACGAGCTTGTTTCACCACGTACCCACCGCCTGTTCCACCACCTACTCCATCGCCTGTTCCATCCCCTTTTCCTAACACCCCACCTTCCATCCCTGTTCCACCAACTACCACCCCACCTGTTCCATCGCCTGTTTCATTGCCTGTTCCACCCCCTGCTCCACCACCTAACTCCACCGCCTGTTTGACCACGTTGCTGGGAGCGCGGGGCCAAGGTTTCTTGCTGCGCCGGGGCCTTTAAGAAGATGATATAAGTAGATAGGCCAAACATCCTCACCCTGGCCTGGTTGGTGCAGTTGGATTGATATAAGTGATTTTGACACAGGCAGGAAAGGTCTACAGTTCGAACCCCTCAGGGGCCGGAAAACTATGTAAGTGCATTTCAAACAATCCCACCGGTACACCCGCGCCAGTTCTTGAAGAATGATGAAAATAGTGTGTACTATTACAGAAGATGAATGGTTACAACCCACCTCAGGCTAACCCTCTGAGGCTGATAATTGCCGTATGAATGCTAATCGATATCCAGTAGTCACACAGAGATTCTTTTTGAGCAGTTGACCAACCACTTAGACTATAGAATCACAGCGCAGGAACTAGTCCAGCACTTATTCTTCTCTAAGTGGCTACTGGTTTTATGAGTTCAAAACAGGCATCACAGGCCACATGGGCCGGTTTTCTATATACAACATAGGTGCCTGGGGCCACCGACCACCTCAAAGCACCTTACCGCCGTCTAATAGACGAGCGAAGAGGCCGCCGATGACATAAAGCCACAGAGGTTATCAAGACTGCTCCGAAGCTGGTCAACTCCCTCCTATCTAGACGACAGATGCAAAAGAAGTGAGAGGGCGAGTCAAAAGAGACGAATACAATAAGAAGGGAAAGCAGTAGGCGGTTACCATACAAAACAGTATAATAGAGGGCCATGTATCAACCTCTTAATCTCTCTCGTCTCTGGCACTAGCCTCCCTGTTATGCAGAGCTCTTTAAATTCAAGAGAATAGTTGACAGATAACATTCAAAGAAGCACAAGATAATCTATATGAGAATAGATTTAGCTGAACGATTCGAATCAAGTTTGTTATTAAGACAGCTCTTATTTACTGTTGATTAAGTAAAGACAGTTCCTATTAAGAAAGTCTTGTTCGTACTGCGAATAGTCTTGAAAACCAAACATTAGAAAAGATTGTTAGAAGAAAGAGAAGTCTACTAATTTAATAGAAGAGCTGACTATAACAAGTCTATACTTATAGAGATCGTCTACAACAAAGAGAGAGCAAACAAATTCTGTAGAGCAACACAGGTCCAAGTACTTATAGATTATCTCTTTTATTGTTGAGACGCCTAGAAGCAGAAGTCGTATACAAGTATGCAACTTTATTGAAGTACGAATGCTTACTATAGCTATACAGCAGTCTTGTATAAGCAGATAACAAATCTAACAACGCAAAAGAAGAATAATTGGTGCGCGATTGTTTAATGTCTACTGTTCTAGTGCTAGCTTATGCTTAGTTTGGCCGACAATTAGGCGGGAGTGGTCGATCCGGCAATCAGGGGTATTTGGGAAATAAAGTTGTGACAAACTCAAAACTGCGGCTATCAAGAGGGCGAGGAGCAAGAGTTACGACAATCAAGGGAATCCAAAGTTGTAATTTAGCAAAGTTGCGGCTATTAAGAAAACAACACAGAAGACAAATATCAGGAACAATACCAAAGAGGGAAAGGTACAAACGTACAACAAGTTTGCTACCAACCTCGAGAAGAAACCTAATAGGTGTAAGAACAAGAAGAAAACAGATGCTTTTAAATATCCATGGCGATCATACCTATCTCTGTATCTAAATCGACACCATCGATGTTTTCCTTTGCGTGCAATAGTACCTCCTTCTCACATCACATCCTCATTCACTTCGTAGTGGCGAACCAACAATCAGATCGGTTCCCGATCAGGAAGCCTCGAAAGGCTGACAAGTCCCATCAGTTCTCGTGAGGGAGTCCACTTTGCAGTTGCAACAACGCATGCACCCCGCATATGATACACTACAGGTGGCCCTGTTCCTTGAGCTTGTTAAGCGCATTCCAACGCCATTTTGATTGCTCGGTCTGATGCAGTATGGCAAAACTTATGATATATTGAAGTTTCTGTCTCTCGGCATATTGCGCCCGGCATCTTTGCTCGCATCCTTTGCACCCCTGTTCACCGCCTGTACTGCCTGGTGGCATCTTTGTTCACTGTCTGTTCATTGCCTGATTGCACCTCCATCAACTGCCTGGTTGGGCCCGAAGAGGAACCTGATGAGAAGACACCTCTTTGCAGGCGAAACGCAACAATCATCCGGGCGTGGGAATACATTGATTTTTGTTTAATATGACTTTCTTAGTATTCAATCATGCTGGCTCGTACATCACTATCACTAGCGTTCTATCCTCAACCGGATTGTTGTCAAATTCGAGATTTGAAGCTCATATCGAAAAGGTTCGAGATGCGATGTCAGTCAACCTATATTGGAGTACAGATCACATCGGGACCCATCTTAAAGCGAGAGTATGAGGCTTCGTGATCAGCAGAATCAGGCACTATCGAAACGGGAGAGCAGTCGCAAACAGTCATCGAAATTGAAGTGGATTACATCTATTTGGTGAGCCATACCAACTTGTGCTTCCTATCAACGAATACCCCGAGATCAACAGGGATCTATTGTCATGTTCAGCGTGAGATTTCTATATTGACACAGCAGATATTCGAGTTGAGTTCCACCTCGATTCGGGAGAATCTGATTTGTCTACAGCTGCAGACCCTGTACACGAGAAAGAGTCAAGAAGTGGTCGAATATCGCAGTGATCTTCCGTCTTCTTCATGGACAAATCGAATAGACAGTAACTGAATCGACGAAAAAACCATCGATGGCAGCTTCTAGCTTAATGTTCTCAACCAAGCTGTTGTTCTATTGTATCGCGACACCACAGCGTAGCTCTACTGAAGCCAGGACTTATCTTTGAGAAGAGACAACTTCTGGCTCAAGAGACTTTCGAATTCACAATCTTCAACATCCGGGCTCCCCACTCCCTGATAATTCAACTCAACCGATAAGTTTCTCTTGTTCAAACTTTCGAATGATCACCATTCTAGCAATCGAGCTGTCAATACGGGCTATATGTCAACCAGCCCTTGTGTATTGAAAAGATCCAGATCGTGTTCTACGGCAAGACCGAATACTCACTTGGCTAATGCTTACGATGCTTCGAACAAGCAACAACAATATATATAAACAGGTGATTGGTGGTTATCGACTACCCCTATAGAAAGGGCCGACAAACACCCCCTAGAGGTAGCCGAAAACGCCTTCCTATCTAAGCGACAAGAAACAATGGCGTGGGCGGGTGGGACAAAGTGCAAAAGCGTGCGACGCACAAAGTGCGAAAGCAATGAGAAGAGGAAGGAGGAGCGGGTTGACCACATACTAAATAGTATGTGGACGACCCAGCACACCCCTTAATCTTCGAAAGACATATGCAGGAGCTAGATTTATATGCTCTACTCGACCAACAGGAGGTTGAGATCTATCCTAACGATACTCTGAATAGATCGAAGGCAGAAGTCACTCTCGGGATGTCGCCGAGTTCGACAACATCTGGATGTCTACATCCAAGCATTCCCAATGAGGCTGCTTCACGAGCAATTATCAAGGCCTGTTCCGGCACTCTACGGGATGAGCCTACTTCAAGATGGCAATCCCACATCACGTCTACATTACCATCTACATCGCGATCGGCTTCATCAGACACCACACTCCTTACCCTACACGGTGAGCCGGCCATAAGAGGCATCGACATAGCGAGCCTGCTTCAGGAGGCACAGAAAGAGCAACACCATCTCCTACATCACCTCCATACGACAAGAAGAGTTGCTTGACGACTAAGCAAGAGTCAGGGATCTAGATGCGTTCGCGGGCCAAATAGAGCGCTTCCCCGGGCCTGCAGGTGGTGCCTTTGTGGGCCAATCACACCAGGTTGGATGGGCGATCTGGAGCACTTGGAAAGAGGTTTCAGGTTTACTCAACACTACACGATCTTGAGCGAATGTTGGCGGAACAAGTTCCGACTCCGAACTGCATAACACACGCACTTGCGGATGAAGATACCCAAGAACGATTTCGACCACAAGGAACTATCAACCCTGGAGTTATATGTTGCATGAATGTTTCAACCACGTCTTGGTTGTTCTATTGCTGACTGTAGAGTATAGTTTGCATCAACCTTATGCCAAGAGATCTTCACTCGAAAACCTGGCTTCGTCACATCAACAAATGATGTTATTCATTCGAAGTTCAGTTGCCTTCATCTTTGCTTATCATTCGCTCTTTTATTCTTTATGTCGTACTCGCTCACACGCTCTTAATCTGTTATCCTCCGCAATAGGCTTTGAACCACGCGTGTTATAGGTTGGATGCTACCCATGCTGAATCCCCATTACTATCTCACTGCCGTTCTTTCAGACTTCACAGCTCATCGTTGGCCAAACAGCTCTCGAATTGAGTAAGCAATCAGACTCTTCTTTCATCAAAAGATGGATCGAGTATCCTAATCGATCACACAACGTGGTTTTGCCTACTGTTATTTTTTTTTATAGTTTTATAGTTGTATACTTCAAACCAAAATCATCTTTATCACTAACAATAACTTTATGTTTTTCTGGATCAAAGTGGGATAATCCTTGGCTCGATTGTTGCACAGAATCGCAGCACAGCTTCTTGTATAACTCAAGACTCTGAAGGCTTGCTAGGGACAAAGACAGACCTCGGAACAATCACGCCAACAGACTTGATTCGCCTTTTTGAAGCAGCCCCCCTCTGTTATAGACTCGAGGTAATGCCTGCAGCGAACTTGTCGTTGTCTGTTCACACTACATCGTAAATTGGTCTTTTCTCATCGATCGATGTGGATGACTGCAATTCAAAGGATTCCTGCCAAGAACCCTCACAGGTCGGAAAGCCGTCTTCTCTTTCGCAAATCCCACTCACATCAGGTCTCTTGTCATTGTCGTTGCTTACGTTGAACATCCACCAGTATACTGTATTCGAAGCGATCTGCCTCCATCTGTTTCCTACGTATGATCGTGGGCATGTAGTCGCACGCTTCGCTCTGATCACCCCCTATTTACGCCTGATTCGATCGGACTTCGAGCCCATTTCAAACTTGATCAGACCAGACACTCGAAATCCCATCGCATTCAAAACTTTGATTGCAAGATGTACCAAGCCATCCAAGCCTTCGCAACCAGTAGCATGCAGATAGAGACCTGCGTCTTCTTGATCGTTCCCCGCATGCTACTGCTGTCGTTCGAATTCATCTCGACATTGGGAGCAATCGGCATTATTCGTAATCTTCACAGACAATTGGATCTTGCTTTGCTGGCTCGATTGTCACTTCGCAGATTCGAATCTCATCACTTCGCAGAGCATACTCGCATCGAGTCCCTTGCCATTGCCGCTGCTTGCGATGAACATTGATTGATATACTATATTCGAAACGATCTGTCCCCAGATTCCACCACGTACTATGTCGTGCATGGAGCTGCACGCTTCGAGCTAATTACTTTCTATCCATTCATGGTTCGATAAGACTTCGAGCTTACTTGGGGTGGGACTGAAAGAGCTGGTGGTCGTTCCATTCTCCTTGTTGGACTCCCCACGCAGCCAGCGCGCGGGATCGAAGGATGAGACGGGGTAGGGGGGACCATCTGCTGCTTTGGGTTCGGCCGAGGGCCAGAATTTGGGGTTGCGGTGGGCCGCGCTGGTGTTCATTAAGATGAGCGTATCGGCGGGGATGGTGTAGTCGCTGCCGTTCAGTGTGAGAGCTTTGGGGGTCCCTTGCGTGGGTTTGGGTAGGAAGGGAAGGACGCTGTAGAGGCGAAGGGTCTCGTTCATAACCGCGCGGACGTAGCCGTCCAGAAGTTTGGGGAAGTCGGACTCAAAGGACCATTGGCTGCAGGGGCAATCGCCGAAGATCTTGTCAATGTCGGATTGCATTGCTTTTTGGAGTTGGGGACGGCACGCTAGGAGGATGATGGCGTAGGTGAGAGTGTTGGCACTTGTTTCGTAGCCGGCCATGATGAAGACGAAGATGTTACTGAGTACTGCGTCCGGGGATATCTTTGATGATTTGGAGTCCGAGGCAGAGGTCTGGCCAGCTTCGACGAAAGATTCTTGAAATAGCGTCAGGCAGGACAGAGATAAAGTCAACTGCTACTAGTACTCACCTAGAAGTGATGCTTCGCTTCGGGAGCCATGCTGTTGGAGGCTCTGTTTGGTCTCGGCTCGCATTTCTTCCATGTAAGCTTTCCACTCGACGTATGATGCCCTCGCCTTCTTGAGTGGAGCAAGAGGCAGAATGTCTATTTGCTCTGTCAGCGCAGATCGTTCTTCAAGTCAACCTTCCTTACTGAGGACTGGCGATGGCACGAGTAGAAGGATAGGAATATTGTCCAACATCGAGCTGATGGCTTCTCGGAAACTCATCTTATGTAGCTTGGATGGAATTTCTCGACGTCCGCTTCCTTCAGCCCATGTTATTTGACGATCGAAGCACACGTAGCTTATCACGTGTAAAGTCAGTCAGCGGCGAGATGCCGGCAATAAGAATAATTGAAGCCATTCCCACTGATAGTGCGCTTACGACACTGATCAAATGACGTGCTGTTGTTCTAATAGAAACAGGCGTCAGTGAGGAAGTTGGTTGTGGAAGACCTTGATACGCTGAGCAAGGTAATATGCCGGAATTAAGACTGCTCACGATGTCACGTGATGGAGCAGTCCAAGCTCGAGAGGGAATCTGGAAATCCAAAGTCACTCCCTGGCGAACCTGGCGAAATACATAGAGAAAAGCATATTCACCGAAAAGTACGAGTATCCTTAGCCGGCGCAGCATCAGAGATTTCGATCGCAAGATGTATCAAGCAATCCAAACATTGGCCGACATTGCAGACCAACAAAGGCATGCATGGTCTTCTTCAATGATCTCGACACGCTATTTTCGTTGTTCGAATCTCTCTCAACATCTCGAGCAATCGTCACTATCTGCAATCTTCGCAAACAGCTGGATGTTGAGTCGCTTGCTCGATCTTTACACGAACTTTGGCCTTCGACATCAATCAGAACACTCACCCTTTTGGCTTAACGACAACATCTCTGTCGGCTGATTCGATTCAATCGACGACAACACATGTATCCATCGAAGGAAGCAGGCGAGATTATAGTACGGACGAGACAGGCGATCGAAGAGAGTAATATCGCCGTTTGACTAATCAAGCGAATTCAAACAATAAGTGAACATATAGTTTGCATGATAAAGAAGAAAAGAAACTAGTCTATTTATTATCTGAGATAGGGACTTTCCCAAAGACAAATGCATGCGTTTAGAGATCGATTCGAACAATTGTTTGATTGTTTCGTTCGCCTTCGTGTGGAGCTTCAGAAACGATAGAGTTAGCAAACACAAGAAATCTGCATGCTTTTGAGTGGAAGAACGATCCTTTCTTAGACATTAGCCTTAAGATCTACCAAGCAATCCACGGTTCCAGGCATGTGAACAGTGCGCACCAAGCAAGATAGACGTAGCCGCACGTCGAAAAGAAAAACCGAAACGCACCTGATCGACAGCAAACTTATTGTAATGATTGTGACTGTTCTTCAGCTGGTTGAACAATGCCTTCAATCAGTCAACCGACACGAGTAGTTTTGGATTTCGTTGTATCGGAGTTTCGCTAGCCACTGCTGAGTTCTAGCATTGCAACAGATTTGCTACAGTACAATCTTGAGACAGAAGCAATATCCAAGCTATTATTGTCAATATCAACTACCATCCACAAGAAACATGGATTCAAACATGCGAATAACTATCTTGCATGCAGAGTTAGAGGCCAAAAGCGTAACGCTCTACCTATCTTTCTGCTATCGTTGTTTGGCGAGCTTCGTGATTAATATCAGACTTTGTTGATTGTTCTTTGCCGATGTCAAGTTCAAGGACAACCTCTGAGTCCGTATTACGACTTGAAAATCTTCAGTATGATAAGAGATCGACATACCCTTTGGAGAGCTATTCTCTTCGGGCTTTCGCTTGCTTGAAAGTGTAGAATCTGCAGGTTGATTGCAAGAGCCATCCTTGAACATACAGCATGGATCAATATGTTCGAGTCTTTGCAACATGGGCTGCTTAGAGGAAGCAATCAAGGCGGAGCACAAAGACAAGGTCAAGGTAGCCGAGAGCTATCGAAACAGAGCTCCCGCTACGACCTAGGTACACAACCATTTGGTCAGTATGCAAGCAGCCGTCAGTACCAGCGACCGTATCAAGGCTCTGGTTACTACGAGCAGCGGCCGTCTTATCAGAACGGTTCACCTCGTTATCAAAGCAATGCTTACCAGTATAACCAGTCTTCTCAACCCCGCCAAGAATGGCGATCAAATCAAGGCTACCAGAACAACCAAGGTGGCCTAAACCAATACTCAAACGGCCGCGCATTGCCACCACCTACTAACCGTCTACAGATTACGGCAGGCCCTTCAAACGACGGCGTGTCAGCTTCTAACCAACCGTCACGTCAGCCTTTTAGACCGCTGAGTGGTAATCAACCTCGAGGTAACGGCTATTCACCTAGACCCCTGCGAGCCTACCAGGCAACCGTCTCCGACGAACTCGCCGAAGCTAGCAAGACAGACGAGAATGATCTGAGCACTTACAGCCCGCGAGATTACTACAACGATGCTCACCACGGTGACCGTTACGAGGAAGACGGCTGGGAAATCTGATCACACCTGCCCTACGGAGGATTACACCCAAGACATCAACTTTGTCGTCGAGATGAGCGGCTCGCCGCAGACGTGTGCTAGGTGTAACCTTACTCTTGCTTCTCGTAACAAGCTTTTCAGACATCTTGAGCAATGCCGGTCAACCTCCTTGATCGAGTCGCCTACCCCTCACGATACTCACAATGCTTCGGTGGTAGACGAGCCTCGGGTAGTCACCTCTAAGATCACCCCGAATCATACTAACGGAGGTCCTGGATATGCTTTCCGTGGCTGGCAGTATGCCGTAGTTGAGGCACAGCTAGGTGACCATCCTGACAAGCTCGACATCTGCGTGGACTCCGGTAACCCAGTCTCTATGGTGGGTCGTGGGTCTCTCGGTAGACTACTACCTAACCACCCCTTGCAAAAGATGGCGTCCGCAGTTCCTGTTCGCGGGATAGGTGGAAAGGTAGTCAAGAGTGACGAGTTCATTACCATGAAGTTGACTTTCAGTGGCGCTGTACTCGGTCGACCTGTCAAGGGGGTTGTCACCGCTGAGATATGTACATGTCATCGATGACTTTGGGGCCAACCTTCTGGTCGGTAATGATGTCTTGGTTCCTGAGGGTATGTCCATCGATCTCAAGAACCGCAGACTAACCCTAGGTCATGATGGAGGCGTTTACGCTCATGTGGTAGACGCCAATCTCGACAAGGTCCTGGTTCGTAACACTACTAGCTCGCCAGTTACGCTTGGTAGACGTGTTCAGCTAGGTACGGTCGCCGAGTACAACCAGACGGGCTGCTATCTGGTTATGCCCGACGAAGCACACAAAGCATCAGGCGGATGGCTCAAAGGACGTTCATGGAAGCGTCAAATAGGTGCGACTATCGCCACCGTAGCATCGGCATACGCCGCAAGGGCTGCGAAAGCACCCACTTCTCCTATGACAGCATCCATCGATCGTGACGCACCTAGGTTGTCTGCTATGAGAACACCCCCTAACTTTTATGCACCTAGCTCACCATGGTCGGAATCGACGCCGTCGACGGAAGTACCACGCATCGACCCCAACCTAGAACACGGTCTTTTCAATGGAGTTACTGCTTATGGCACCACCTCGGTGGTCAATCAGCTAGATGCACTGGTGCGTACGTATCAAGCAGACGTCTTCGTTGATTCAGGCACCACAGTGGACGTACCAGAAGACGAATGGATGCCAATCAACCTCAAACCAGACGCCAAACCGAAGCCTGGACGAGTGTATCCACTCGGTTCGAGGGATCGCGATGTGCTTGACAAGACGTTCGACGAGCTTCATCGACAAGGCAAGCTACACTGGTCTACACAGCCTACCTCCTTCAGCTATCCCGCCTTCGTAGTATGGAGGGAGCTACCGGGCGGTGAACGTAAGGGCAGAGTAGTGGTTGACATACGAGGACTCAATGAGATCGCCGAGTCTGACACATACCCACTACCCTTACAGTCAGACATTATCTCTGCGGTCGCTGGCTACGATTACATATCCACAGTCGACGCAAGGGCCTGGTTTCATCAGTTTAATGTCAAGCGGAGCGACCGATCTAAGTTTACCGTCATCTCACATCGAGGGCAAGAAGAATCTTCGGTTGCGCTTATGGGTTATAAAGGCTCGCCGCCTTACGTACAGCGACAAACTGACAAGCTTCTTCGACAGCACAGAGAGTACGCTCGCGCTTATGTGGACGACATGATCATATTTAGTCGAACCCTTGAAGAACATCTGAAGCATCTAGCTACGGTGTTCCAGCTCTTCCGCAACAAGCGCGTCAGTTTGTCACCGACCAAATCCTATCTTGGTTATCCATCCGTCGTACTGCTAGGTCAACGAGTTGATAGCCTAGGCATGTCGACGTCCGCCGAAAAGATTGCGGCTATCACGTCATTGCGATTCCCTTACACTCTCCGTGACCTTGAATTCTTCCTAGGTTTGACCGGATGGCTAAGGTCGTCAGTATCTCACTATGCTCAACGCGCCCTGCCTCTGCAGGAAAGAAAGACGGCGCTGACGAAGGACATATCATCCAACGGAGTTGTCAAAGATCCCTCTAGGAAAAGGGTCGCCGTCAAGGCAAGATATGAACCCACGGCGGAGGAACGCGAGGCGTTCAGTGATCTACAAGGAGCTTTCGCGGCACCGACCTTCCTGACCCACTACAGCAAGCTCCGCCGACTGTATATCGACGCCTCTAAGCAGTTCGGGCTAGCTGCCATGGTGTACCACGTACTTGGGGACCCCCCAGACGGCACCGTTTCTCCTCGCACCGCAGTGCAACCTATCATGTTCTTAAGCAAATGCCTAAACACCGCTGAGAAGAATTACTGGCCTACCGAGCTGGAGGTGGCCGGTATAGTCTGGGTAGTTAGGAAAATCAGACATATGATCGAATCCACCGAGGTGCCTCCGGTCATCGTCTACACGGACCACAGTGCTGCGGTGCAGATCTCACGGCAAACCACGTTGACTACATCCTGCACTGATAAGCTCAACCTGCGCCTTGTTAGAGCCTCACAGTACTTGTCTAGCTTCAGCCTTTCCATACGTCATAAGCCAGGCAAGTCAAAACGTGGTTCCCGATGCCTTATCCGTATCTAGATTGCAATCAGACGCCCCACCGTCCGAGAAGATGGGGGTGTTGGAATCACTATACGGTCACCCCATCGAGTTATACAGGTCCTCACCTACCACATCACCCTGGTTGAGATGGCAGACGAGCTTAAATAAAGATTAAAGACAGCCTACAGTGAGGATCTTTACTGGAGCAAGATTCTTGATCTGGTTAGGGATGCACCCCAGACCACCACCGACGACGCCACAGAGCCACCTAACAACGTTCTCGGTCGTCATGGTCTCCGCTTTGTCTATCGACAAGATCTCATCTACTACACGTCTGGTGACGGTAAGGAACGCCTTTGCATACCTGAAGCCATCGAGCAAGACATGTTTAAGATAGCTCATGATCAGACTCACCACGGTGGATTTCATCGCACTTATGATCGCATAGCACCGTCAGTCTACATCCGCCAACTAAGCAAGAGGCTCCGCACCTACATAGCTCACTGTCCGGGATGCCAGCTGAATCAAACAAAGCGACATCCTATCTACGGCGAGCTAGCTCCTATAGTGACACCTCACATACCATTCCACACCATAGCCATGGACTGGATAGTCGCTCTACCCATCTCGGTCGCTGGCTTCAATACTCTGCTAACGATCACGTGCAAATTCAGCAAGCGCATACTACTGATTCCCGGCATGGACACCTGGGACGCAGCTCGCTGGGCAGAAGTGACAATCGTCAGTCTTGTTGGCCATGACTGGGGTATACCTAGATCAATCATCAGCGACCGCGATGCTCGCTTTATGTCGGAGTTCTGCTCCACGGTCTTCACCAAGATGGGTGTATCTATGCTGACCTCTACCGCCTACCATCCACAGACAGACGGACAGTCGGAGCGCACTAATCAAATGGTTGAGATAGCTCTTCCATACCATTACACGTCGACCTGCTATGAGAGCACCACCACCTGCAAGAAGAGCACCCCAATCTACTAGGCAACCCGGTATAGAGGTACGAATACCACCTAGGTCGCCGCCTCGCCGTTCCGCGAGACTGCTTCTACAAGGTCAACAAGGACCTTGATGGTTATGGATAGGTGGATGAGGAGCTTCAATTAGCGCATTAATGCAATTGCGCAATAACAACTAGACTACGTAGTAAATATTGTTCTAAGAAAGAAAAGTTCTCTTAGTATTGAGAAATTTATTTAGTTATTGTTCAATTACAATACAA
>JAABUL010001270.1_pt1 | contig 48968 bp, 44 predicted proteins | sample 5559151 | NCBI WGS metagenome assembly JAABUL01 (sample SAMN10711876, study PRJNA513368) | rock metagenome | isolation source: Antarctica rocks | place: Antarctica: Victoria Land, Pudding Butte sud
ACATGTCCAGGAAGGTCGCCGGGCGCACCCCGGTCAGGCGCTTGAACGGGCCGTCGGCCTTATCTTTCAGGTCAGCATGAAACATACTACAGTATACAAAGTATACAACCCTTATGCAAGAGGTCTATTAGCGACCGGGTGCATCTGCCCAACCCCTACATCCAGAAAATGAACCGTGCCGTCATCGGCATCCTGGACGAACGCATCACCGGCGGTGAGAAGAATAGGCAATTTGGACGGCCCGATCAGCCACTGCCAATCTTCCAGCAGCGTGTTGCGGTCAAGGTGGCTAAAATTGACCGTGAGGTCGTTCATCGTGATTGCCAAAGTGTCGGTGCTCCCAAAATCATGCCAAAATCATGATTTTCGCCATGCAACATTCTGCTGGATGGAACATGCGACGACTTAAGGGTGCGCGTTCGGATCGTCCACCGCCAGCCCCTCACTGCGTGCGGCAGCATTGAGTTCCTGGTCGGCGGACACGAAGATAATCGGCGCGGCCCCGGCGGTCACGCGCAGGCGGCTGACTTCGTCAGCGGCTGCCAATTGAACCGCATCATAGCCGCGCAAGCCGTACAATTGCGCTAATCGGATAGCCTCGCGCAACAGGTCATCCGTCACAGGAATGACTCGGTAGTCCGTGTGCAGATCGGACAGGAAGACCGCACAGAACGCGGTGGCGTCCGCCTGAGAGATCGTGCCGCCGCGCGCCCGGCGTGTGATGGCCGCGACCACCTCCACGCCAATCGTTGCCACGGCGAAAAATCCATTGGGCGCGTTTGCCGTGAACAGACCCTTTACCCAGCGCGAGCCGGTTTCACTGAGATAACGTTTGGTTGCCGCGCTGCTATCTGTGAAATAGGTCGCCACCTAGCGGCGCTCCCGCATGATTGTCTCCGACAGAGGCTCGCCTTCCACCTTGAAGACGGGCCGTTCCGCCTTGCTCGGGTCGCGCGGCGGCGGGATATGGGTAATTAGCCCCGCCGCCAGCAGTGCCCGATCAAGCGCCTCTTCTTTGGCGGCCTCATCGTCCTGCAAGCGGTCCGTCAGCAGTGCGTTCGCCAGCGTATCCACGTCTTTCCCGTCCCGCGCCGCGCGCTCACACAGCCGCGCTTCCGTCTCCGGTTCAAGAGTGATAGTCATTTTGCTTCTCCTGTTGCATTGTACCTCACTTGCCCCGTATCACTTTCGCAAGTTGAGTCAACGTCTCCGCCTCGGCCTCACGCCCCATTTCCCGGAGGAGTGTGACATACTTCTCCAGCGTTGCCGCCACACGCGGGTGGTGTGGCCCTAGAAGTTCCTCACGCGCCGCCAGCGCCTTTTGATAGTACGGCTCGGCATCGGCAGAATGGCCCCGGTCATGGTGGTACGAAGCCAGCGCATCGAGCGTTTGCAGGACGCCGCGATGCTTTGGCCCCGGCCTTTGGCGCAGCAGAGCTAGAGAACGCTCGATCAGCGCCTCCGCCTCGGCATGACGCCCGTGGCGGCCAAACTCGTAAATAACCGTGTCCAGGCTGTCCATAATGGCGGGGTTGTTCTCCCCAACCACTGCCTCATGCAGACGGAGGGACTGCCAGTAGAAGGCTTCCGCCTCTTCGTTTCGCAGTTTCTTGGCAGCTTTGATGCCTTCCATGCGGAGACGGCAGACTTCCGCAAGCCGCGCTTCCTGTTCCGGCGTCAACGGCTCCATCAGGCGGCTCCCCCGTGCAGCATCTTGTGGATGGTGGCGGCCAGCTTGCGGTTCATGGCGGGGGCGTTGGCGATCTGCTCGACGTTGGCGTGCTTGAGCTTTTCGACGCTGCCGAAGAAGTTCAGCAGGGCGCGGCGGCGGGTCGGGCCGATGCCGGGGATGGTGTCCAGGACGGACATCGTCGCGTTCTTGCCGCGCAGGGTCCGGTGGTAGGTCACAGAGAAGCGGTGGACCTCGTCGCGGACGCGCTGTAAGAGGAACAAAGCCTGGGAGTTGCGGGGCAGCACCAGGGGGTCGGACTTGCCGGGCGTGTAGACCAGCTCGAACTGCTTCGCCAGACCGATCATATTGAGTTCCAGGCCGAGTTCGGCGGCGACCGAGACGGCGACAGCCAATTGCCCTTTGCCGCCGTCAATGAGCATCAGGTCCGGCAGGGTGTTGAACTTGGGGTTGTCCGACTGGGCTTCCTTCAGGCGACGGGTGAGCACTTCACGCATCATGGCAAAGTCGTTCGGCTCGCCCGTATTGGTGGGCTTCTGGATCTTGAAGCGCCGGTAGTCGGACTTGAGCGGCTTGCCGTCTTGGAAGACGACCATGCCGCCGACGGAGTTGCTGCCCTGGATGGTGGAGATGTCGAACGCCTCGATCCGCTCCGGCGGCGAGTCCAGGCCAAGGGCGTCCTGAAGCTCCATCAGTGCGCCCACCGTCCGGTCGTGCTCGGCGGCGGTCGTCGCCTGCATTTGTTCCAGGGCCAGCTTGGCGTTCTGCGAGGCCATGTCCAGAAGCTGCTTCTTTTCGCCGCGCTCCGGCACGGTCAGCGTCACCTTCGTCCCCTTCTTCTGCCGCAGCCACTGCTCGATGATGACGGTCTCCTCAACGTGGGCGGGCAGGACGATCTCCTGGGGGACATAGCTGGCTTCTTGATAATACTGCTTGACGAACTCCGCCGTGGCGGCCTCGATGCCCTCCTCGCCCTCCATACCGTCGAGCAGAAAGTGTTCCTGGCCGATCAATTTGCCGTTGCGGATGAAAAACATCTGCACGGCGCTCTTGCCCTGGTCGTTGACCAGCGCCACGATGTCCTGGTCGGTCTGGTTCGTGGACACGACCTTCTGGCGCTCGACCAGCGTTTCCACGGCCTGCAACTGGTCGCGCAGACGGGCGGCCTTTTCGAATTGCAGGTCTTCCGCCGCCGCGTCCATTTCGGCCCGAAGCTGCCGAACCAATTTGTCCTGCTTGCCGTCGAGGAACAGAGCGACATCCTCCACCATCTTCCGGTATTCTTCTTTGTTCCCCAGCCCCGCACAGGGCGCGTGGGGGCAGCGGCCCATCTGGTGATACAGGCACGGGCGCTGGACGGGTGTGTTGTCCCAGGGCTTGCGGCACGTCACGAGGGGGAACAGGCGGTAGATGAGCCGCAGGCTGTCCCAGACGGCACGGGAGTTGGTGAACGGGCCGAAGTATCGGCCGCCGTCCTGCTTGACTCGGCGCGTGACCAGCAGCCGGGGGAACGGCTCGCTCATCGTGAGCATCAGGTACGGATAGTGTTTGTCGTCGCGCAGCCGGACGTTGTAGTGCGGCCGGTGCTGCTTGATGAGGTTGCATTCCAGCACCAGCGCTTCCAATTCGCTGTCTACAACGATGATATCTAGGTCGGTGATGCGGGAGACCAGCTTGCGCGTTTTGGCCGTGTGCTTGGCGCCTTTCTGGAAATACGAGCGGACGCGGCTGCGGAGGTTGACGGCCTTGCCGACATAGATGATCTCGCCCTTGTCGTCTTTATAAAGATAACAGCCGGGCGAGGTCGGAAGCGACTGGAGCTTTTCTTCGAGCGTGGGAGAAACTGCCATGAGGCTATTATACCCGAAAGGCGGACGCCCGTTCGGGCTGTCACGCCTGGTATGGAAGCCCCGGATCAGCCTTCTACCTCTTCCCATTCCCCTACCGGCGTCACATCCCACCAGTTGTGGCCGGACTTGACTTCCGCCCGCAGCGGCACGTCGAGCGGGTAGGCGTTCTGCATGGCGTCGCGCACCAAGTCGGCCAGGGGACGGACTTGGTCGGCGGGGCACTCGAACAGCAGCTCGTCATGCACCTGGAGGACCATCTGCGCGCCCAATTTGCTCTGGGAAAGCGTTTGGTCCACGCGCAGCATCGCCAGCTTGATGATGTCGGCACTGGTCCCCTGAACGGGCATGTTGGCGGCCTCGCGCTCCGCCGCCTGGCGGAACTGGAAGACGCGGGAGTTGATGTCGGGGACATAGCGGCGGCGGCCCAGCAGGGTCTGGACGTAGCCCTTCTCGCGCGCGCCGTCCAGCACGGTCTCCAAATAGGCGCGGACGCCGGGGTACAGCGCGAGGTACGCCTTGATGAGTTCCGAGGCGCGGACCTGGGTGATGCCGAGTTCAATGGCGACGCGGAAGGGGCTGGCGCCATAAATCACGGCAAAATTGATGGTCTTAGCCTGCCGCCGCTGGTCGTGGCTGACGGGCTGCTCTTCGGGAACCTCAAAAATGCGGCGGGCGGTCTGGGCGTGGATATCCGCGTCGGTCTGGAACGCTTCGACCAAGCCGGGGTCTTTGGTGATGTGTGCGAACAGGCGCAGCTCGATCTGCGAGTAGTCGGCGGAGACGAGCACATGGCCCGCCGAGGCGACAAAGCCTTTGCGAATCTCGCGCCCGATCTCGGTGCGGACAGGGATGTTTTGCAGGTTGGGGTTGCTGGACGAGAGCCGCCCCGTACTGGCGACGGTCTGGTTCAGGGAGGTATGCACCTTGCCGGTTTGGGGGTTGATGAGTGCGGGCAGGGCGTCGGCATAAGTGCTTTTCAGCTTAGAAACTTCGCGCCACCGGACGATCTTGCCGGCGATCTCGTGACCTTTGGCGGCCAGGTCTTCCAGCACTTCCGCGCCCGTCGAGTAGCCGGTCTTTGTCTTCTTGCCGATGGGCAGCTTCAGCTTGTCGAACAGAACTTCCTGGAGCTGCTTGGTTGAGCCGACGGAGAACTTCTGGCCGGCGAGTTCGAATATCTCGGCTTCGAGCGACGCCACCTGCTCGCCGAGGTTCCGGCCGGCTTCGCGCAGCAGGGCGGCGTCCACGGACACCCCCGCCCGCTCCATGCCGGCGAGGACCGGGGCGAGCGGCAGCTCGATGTCGGTGAAGATGCCTCCCAGACCGTCCCGCTCCAGGCGCGGCATAAGCGTCGCTTCCAGCGCCTGGACGGCGCGCGCCTCGTCCATCGCCCCCGCCTGCGGGTGTTCCGAGTCGGCGACCAGTTCCATGCCCACGTTGTCGGCGGCCAGGTCCGCCAGCGGGTAGCCGGACCGTCCCGCGTTCAGCAGGTAGGCGGCGAGGAGGGCGTCGAAGGTGACGCCGCGCAGAACAACGCCGATGCGGCCCAGGGCACCCGAAGCCAGTTTCAGGTCATAGACGGACTTGGCGCGAGCCGCGTCTTCCAAATAGAGCGTCAGCGCCTTGCCCCAATCGGCCCAGGCGGCGTAAAAGGCGCTGTCCGGCAGGCCGAACGCCACGCCCTGTAGTTCCGCGTTCATCAGCGTCATGGCGGCGGGCTTGACCCCGGCGGACGCGGTTAAGTGAAGCTGGACGCCGACGGGCGCGTCGGCCTCGGCGAGCCGGGCCAGCAGAGCATCTAACTGTGCCTGTGTGGTGATGGTTTCCCCGCCCACCCGTACCATCGTTGGCGGGGGGGGAGCTGGATTGCCGGAGGCTTCTTCTCCGACTCCCCCAGCATTGGGGGCCGGGGGGTTCCCCTGCTCTATCGTCTTCGCCCGCTGGTCCCGCTCCAGGCCCGGCAGGCGCTTGACCAGGGTACGGAACTCCAGGCGCTCGAACAGCTCCTTGACTGCCTCGAAGTCCGGCCCCTCCGTCTGATAATCCGGCTTCAAGTCCACCCAGTCCGGCAGCGGGACGTCGCGGACGATTGTCGCCAGCCGCTTGCACTGGAGGGCGGTGTCGGTGTGGGTGATGAGCGCGTTCTTGACCTTCTCGGGCTGCTCGTCCACATGGAACAGCAGGTTTTCCAATGTCCCATAGTCTTTGAGCAGCTTGGATGCGCCCTTTTCGCCGATGCCGGGGACACCGGGCAGGTTGTCCGACGAGTCGCCTTTTAGTCCCTTGAAGTCAGGAATCTGGGCGGGAGTCAGTCCGTAGCGGGCGCGGACGGCGGCCTCGTCATAGACGACCGTGTCCGTCACGCCCTTGACCGTGATCATGGCTTGAACTTGCCCCCGCCCTTCCAGCGGGCTGCCGTCGTCCACGAGCTGCAAGGCGTCGCCATCGCCGGTCACGATCAGAACGTCATAGCCCTGGTGCTTGGCGATCTCGGCCAGTGTCCCGCACACATCGTCGGCCTCATAGCCTTCCACCTCGACGTTGGGCACCCGGAACGCCTTCGCCGCCTCGCGAGCCAGTGCGCGCTGCGGCTTTAGGTCGTCCGGCATGGACTTCCGCGTTCCCTTGTACGATTCGAGTTCTTTGTGGCGGAACGTCGCGACGGGTGGGTCAAAGGCGGCAAAGATGGCGTCCGGCTTCTCGCGCTCTAATATCGTCAGCAGCATCAGGACGAACGAGTAGACGGCGTTGGTAGGGAGCCGGTCCGACGTGGACAGGGCGCGCATGGCAAAGAAGCCCCGGTAGAGGAGGCTGTTGCCGTCTAATATGACAAGTTTAGGCATGATGCCAGGATTATACCCGGCAGGACCTAACCCCGGCGCGAATGCCGGGGACAGGAACCTTTCACACCGCCTGCCGCTTCCGATACTCCCGCAGCGCGTACCGGCCCACCAGCAGAGCGGGAATCCAGAGCGGGGCGTAGGCCAGCAGCCAGATTACCAGGGCGATCAGCGCACTGGCTGAGGAGACCAGCGATTGCAGGGCATCATGGGTGCTGGCCTTTAGCCCATTCAGGAAGCCACCGGTGACGGGGGCTGCCGCTTGCGGCTTGGGCGTCTGGCTAAGATCAATCGTGATCGTGGACAGCGCTGCCATACGCTTCAGCAGCACGAGTCGGGCACGCGATTCGGCCAGTTGAATCCGCAGGTCGCGCGTCGCCTGCTGGTCGCTCCACTTGGCTTTCGCGCCCAATGCCTTCAGCCGCGCCTCAGAGCTTTGTACGTCGCCTTCCAGCACGTTTTCCGTCTGGTCGGCGTCGCTCGCCTTCTCCGTGATGTCCTCGCCGGTCACGTTCTTGGATTGCACACTGCCCAATTTCGCGATTTGGCTCAGGACCGTCTCGAACTGCACGACGGGGACTTTGACGGTCATCTCGGCGGATTTGAGACCATCGCCGACCGTGTTGAGCGTGTTGCCGGCAACGAAGCCGCCCGCTTCTTTGACCATCGTTTCCACCCGGTCGCCGGTGGCTTCGGGATTCGCGACCTGGACGCCGATGGCGGCTTCCTTATGCACCTGCCGCTGTAGCAGATCGGGACTGGCGAGTGCCGAGGCTTGCGGCGAAGCCGAGGCATTCGTCACTGTCACCGATGGGCCGGAACTTCCTGGGTAGCCTCCTCCACTCCCGCCAGGTCGTGATGGCGCTGCAAACTGTGGCCGCGCCGCAGCCGCAGCGACAGGTGGACGGGCTTCTTGCGTCTGTGCCTCAAATGCTTGCGGCGCGGAGTCAATCCTCCGAGCGTTTTCACGAACGTGCTGGAACATCGGAAAGGATACAAACCATGCGACCAGAGCCGCCCCTGCCAGCGCCCAGGCCAGGGCGGGGCGTTTCCGAGAACCCGGCACTGGAAGTGCCGGGCTACTCTCAGTGGAAGTCGCTCCGCGACTCAGGACAGGCACATGATGGCTCTCCTCAGTGCCGGAGGCACTTTCACTCCCGAGTAGCCCGGCACTTCCAGTGCCGGGTGCATCGGCGACGGACGCGGGGCCAATCCCTAAAATCTTCGCCCGCAGCGCGGGGTCAAGCGCATCGGCGGGTTCCGACGCGCGCAGGTCTTCGGCGATCTGTGTCATTTGGGCTATCTCCTCTCGGCAAGACGCGCAGTGCGTCAGGTGTCGGCGGACGGCGAGGCGGCGCAGCCAGGTCAGTTCGCCGTCGGCGTAAGCTTTCAGGTCGTCTTGGAATAAAGCGTGGTCGGTCATGGGGCGGCCTCCGGGAGCGCGTCGGACAGGACGTAGCCGCTCAACATCCCGCGCAGGCGGCGGAAGGCGTAGGACAGGCGGGACTTGACGGTCCCCTCCGGCACTTGCAGCACGGCGGCGCACTCACGGTAGGTCAGCTCCTGCATCTCGTGCAAAATCACGACCTCGCGCTGCTCCGGCGAAAGGCCGTCCAGGGCCGCATGGACCTGCGCGGACAGCTCGCGCCGGGCGGCGTGGCGGGCGGGGCCATGCTCCTCCGCCTCGCGCTCCTCCAGCGCCTCGTCATAGGGAACAGTGGCGGCGCGGGTGCGTCCGGCGTGCTTGCGGCAGTGATTGAGGGCGACACGGTAGGTCCAGGTCGCCAGGGACGAGTCCCCGCGAAAGCCCGCCATGCTCCGGTACAGGTCCACGAAGACCTCCTGCGTCAAGTCCTCGGCGTCGGCCTCGCAGGCCGTGTAGCGGCGAACCAGACGGTGCAGGCGCGGACCGTAGCTGTCCACGAACACGCCAAATGCGCCGGGGTCCCCTGCCGCTATTTGTTTTGCCAGCCACCTATCGTCTCGCACGGGTTACGCCTTTATGTCCACTCTCAATCAGTTTGTTCTAGGGTGAGGCAAAAAGGTTCAAAGTGTTAGCACAAATTTTTCGTTAATTGTCTAGTTTGTTTATAGACAATTGGATATATTCTGGGTATCATCTCTCTGGACGCAATGGAGCGCTTAAGCGAGCTTCCCGCTTGCTTTTGTGTCGAATCGGTGGGTATTCTTAAGTCCTCCCAAGAAGGTGAACAAGCCGATGCAACTCTCTCGGGCACGCGCAGCAGCCATTTTGATTTCGTTCCTGACCATCACAGTCATTGCAGGCTGCTCTTCCCATGATGACAAGGGCACGGCCGGCAGCAAGTCCACCAGCGGGGGCGTCACTCTGCTGAACGTTTCGTATGACCCGACGCGCGAGTTCTACCAAGACTACAACACCGCGTTTGCGGCCTACTGGCAGGGCAAGAGCGGGCAGGCGGTCACAATCCAGCAGTCACACGGCGGGTCGGGTAAGCAGGCGCAGGCGGTCCGGGACGGGCTGGGGGCGGATGTGGTCACATTGGGCATCGCGTCCGACGTGGACGCGCTGGCGAAGGCGGGATTGGTCCACCCGGACTGGCAGAAGCGGCTGGCGAACAACAGCGCGCCCTACACGTCCACGGTCGTCTTCCTAGTCCGCAAGGGGAACCCGAAAGGCATCAAGGACTGGCCTGATCTCGTCAAGCCAGGCGTCTCCGTCATCACGCCCAACCCAAAGTCGTCCAGCGGTGGGCGCTGGAGCTACCTGGCCGCTTACGGCTACGCGCTCCGTCTTCCCGGCGGCAGCCCGGACACGGCGAAAACGTACATCACGCAGTTGTATAAGAATGTGCCGATTCTGGACTCAGGCGCGCGCGGCAGCACCGTAACGTTCACCCAGCATCACGTCGGGGATGTCCTGCTGGCGTGGGAGAACGAGGCCTATCTGGCGACGACCAAGATCGGCAAAGGCCAGTACGACATCGTCTACCCCTCGGTCAGCGTCCTCGCCGAGCCTCCCGTCGCCGTCGTGGACAAGAATGTAGACGCACATGGGACGCGGCCCATTGCCGAGGCGTACCTGAATTACCTATACACTCCCCAGGGGCAGGAGATCGCCGCCAAGAACTATTATCGCCCGCGCCTTGCCGCCGTCGCGCAGAAATACGCCGCTCAGTTCCCCCCGATCAAGCTGTTCACCGTGGACCAGACCTTCGGCGGGATCACGACGGCGCAAAAAACGCACTTCGCCGACGGCGGCATCTTCGACCAGATCTACGCCAAGAAATAGGCCCGCCCTGAACGGCGGGGCTAAGGAGTGCCCGCCTTCTGCACTGGCAGACCCGGAGGGCGCGGGCGCACGATTTCGGTTCCTTAGCCCGCGCAGGCGGGGTACTGCTCTACCGAAGCCCAGGGGTTCAGCCCTGGGAGGACCCACCCAGGGTATCTGACCGCTATGGCCGTCGCCGTCGCACAACTCAAGATTCATAAGCCCCGGCGCATCCTGCCCGGCTTCGGGCTGTCGCTTGGCTACACGTTGCTCTATCTGAGCCTGCTGGTGCTGCTCCCGCTCTCGACCGCCTTTGTCAAGGCGGCGACCGTGGGCCATGCCCAGGTCTGGCAAACGATCACCGACCCGCGCACCGTCGCCGCCTTCAAACTCAGCTTCGGCACGTCCGCCCTGGCCGCCGCCCTGAACGCCGTGTTCGGCCTCCTGGTCGCCTGGACGCTGGTCCGCTACCCGTTCCCCGGCAGGAGGGTAATAGACGGCCTAGTGGACCTGCCCTTTGCCCTGCCCACCGCCGTGGCGGGCATCTGCCTGAGCGCGGTCTATGCCGAAAACGGCTGGATCGGGCGGTGGCTGTCCCCGCACGGCATTCGAGTTGCGTACACACCGCTCGGCATCCTGGTCGCCCTGGTCTTCATCGGCCTGCCGTTCGTCGTCCGCACCGTCCAGCCGGTCTTGCAGGACCTGGAGGCCGATGTCGAGGAGGCCGCCGCCAGCCTGGGGGCCAGCCGCCTCCAGATCTTCACGCGCGTCCTGCTCCCCACCCTGCTGCCCGCGACTCTGACCGGCTCGACGCTGGCCTTCGCGCGGGCGCTGGGCGAATACGGCTCGGTGATCTTCATCTCGAACAACATCCCGCTGGAGGGTGAGATCGTTCCCAAGTTGATCATGGACAAGCTGGACCAGTTCGACTACGCGGGCGCGACAGTCATCGCCGTCGTCATGCTGCTCATTTCCTTCCTGCTGCTCCTGCTGGTCAACCTGCTGCAATGGTGGACCCGCAAGCGGCTGGGGATGACGTAGTTCCCAGGGCTGAACCCCTGGGCTTCGATAAAGCAAATCCCCGCCTGCGCGGGCATCAGAGATTAGTTCTGAGGGCCGCTTCACAGTTCTTTCTTCGCCCGCGCAGGCGGGGGCTTGCACTTCTAAAGCCCAGGGGTTCAGCCCTGGGAGCAAAATACTATGGCACACGCACCCGGACTTGATCTCGCACCCACACTGGCGGAGGCCAAGCGCCCGCCTCTGGCGACGGAACCCTGGCCGGTTCGGCTGGTGTTCATCCTGACAACGCTGGTCTTTCTGACCCTGTTCCTCGGCATGCCGCTGGCTGCCGTCTTCGCGCAGGCATTTGCCGGCGGCAAGGGGGCGTACTTTGACGCACTCCGGGACCCGAACACGCTGGGCGCGATCCGGCTGACGCTGCTCACGGCGGCTGTCTCGGTCCCGCTGAACGTGCTGTTCGGCATTGCCGCCGCCTGGGCCATCGCCAAGTTCGACTTTTGGGGCAAAAACATTCTGCTGACGCTGATTGACCTGCCCTTTGCGGTCTCGCCGGTCGTCGCGGGCCTGATCTTCGTGCTGCTGCTGGGCAAGTTCAGCCCGCTGGGCGGGCTATTGGACGCGCACGGGATCAAGATCATCTTCGCCGTGCCGGGCATCATCCTGGCGACGACGTTCGTGACGTTCCCCTTTGTTGTCCGCGAACTCTTGCCCGTCATGCAGGCACAGGGGGTGGAGGAGGAGCAGGCGGCCATCGTGCTGGGCGCGACCGGCTGGCAGACGTTCTGGCGCGTGACCGTCCCGAACATCAAGTGGGGCTTGCTCTACGGCGTCATCCTGTGCAACGCCCGCGCGATGGGCGAATTCGGGGCCGTCTCGGTCGTGTCGGGCAAGATCGTGGGCCAGACGAACACGCTGCCCTTGCAGGTGGAGGCGTTCAACGACGATTACAACTTCGTCGGCGCCTTCGCCGCCGCCTCCCTGCTGGCGATGCTGGGATTAGTAACATTGATCGTGAAGTCTTTCGTGGAGTGGAGAACGGCCCATCGTGAGCATTGAAGTACGCGACGTATCGAAGACTTTCGGGAGCTTTGCGGCCCTCAAAGACGTAAACCTGAAGGTGGAAACGGGCGAGCTGATCGCCCTGCTCGGCCCTTCAGGATCGGGCAAGACGACGCTGCTGCGGATCATCGCCGGGCTGGAGTTCCCGACGCTAGGGTCCATCTTGTTTGGGGAGGAGGACATCGTGCGGCGGGACGCCCGCAGCCGACAGGTCGGCTTCGTCTTCCAGCACTACGCCCTGTTCCGGCACATGACCGTTTTTGAAAACATCGCCTTCGGCCTGCGTGTCCGCCCCCGCGCGACCCGGCCCTCCAAGGCGTTTATCAAAGACCGCGTGATGGAGCTATTAAAACTCGTCCAACTGGAAGGGCTGGCGGGCCGCTACCCGTCGCAACTTTCCGGCGGGCAGCGGCAGCGGGTCGCCCTGGCCCGCGCGCTGGCCGTCGAGCCGAAGGTGCTGCTGCTGGACGAGCCGTTCGGTGCGCTCGACGCCCGCGTCCGCCAGGAGCTGCGGACCTGGCTGCGACGTCTGCACGACGAGCTTCACATCACCAGCGTCTTCGTGACCCATGACCAGGAAGAGGCCCTGGAAGTCTCCGACCGGGTGGTCGTGATGAACAAGGGCCAGATCGAGCAGATCGGCACCCCGGACGAGGTCTACGAGCAGCCCGCTAACCCGTTCGTAATGAACTTTTTGGGCAGCGTTAACCTCTTTCATGGCCGCGTCCACGAGGGCGAGGCGCAGCTTGGCCCGCTGGCCGCCCCCGCGCCCGGCTTGGGCGGCGCGCAGGACGCGCCTGCCATCGGCTACGTCCGCCCGCACGAACTGGACATCGCCCGGCACCGCAACGGCGCTCCGACGGTCGAGGCCATCATCCGCCACATCACCGCCGTCGGCCCCACCGTCCGCCTGGAGCTGGAGCGCAGCGACAACGGCGGCCAGATTGACGCCGAGCTGACCCGCGAACGCTTCGGAGAACTGGACCTGAAGACCGGCGAACAGGTCCACGTCACCCCGCGCAAGCTGCAAGTGTTCTTGGAGGATTACTCGATCTGAAATTCCGGCAACCTAGAAATACCGAGTGCGAAATGGCCCTACGTCTACAACGGACGCGGGGCTATTTTTGGGTGGCAAGAAAGTTTTTCCAGAAGAGCTTTATTCCCTTGACTCTCCCATGATGGGAGGGTGTATGCTCTCTTTGTCGCCGCTTGCAGCGACACTCTCTAGGAGGAGAACATCCGAAACGATGCTCAAAATAGGCGTCTTCGCACAGGTCAGCCGGGTCTCCATCAAAATGCTGCGGCATTACGATGAGATGGGTCTGCTCAAGCCGGTCTTTGTGGATGATTTCAGCGGCTACCGCTACTATTCACTGGAACAGTTGCCGCATGCACACCGCATCATCGCCCTCAAAGACCTCGGGTTTTCGCTCGACCAGATCGCCCTGCTGCTGAGTCAAAAGCTGCCCCCGGAGCAGTTGCGCCGGATTCTGAGTCAGAAGCAGGAAGAACTGTCCCGACAAGTGCAGGAGGATCAGGCACGTCTGGAGCGTGTCAAGGCGAGACTGCGACAAATCGATCAGGAGGGGAAAATGTCCGACTACGAAGTGGTGTTGAAGAAAATCGAGCCAATGCTGATCGCCGGCATCAGCGAAGCCGTTCCCGAAGGCGAGCAGGTCACGCCGGTCTACTATCGGGTTTTCACCGAGCTGTTCCAGTACGCCAGTGAGCAGGACATTGACACAAGTGGCCGGCAGTTGAGCGTGGATACCTCCCTGGATTCCGGGTGGAAGGTCAACGATGCGGAAGTCACCATCGAGGCCGCCGTGCGGCTTGACCGATCCTCCCCGGAGACAGGGCGCGTCCGCGTTCACACGCTCCCCGCTGTAGACATGATGGCCTGCACCATCCATCATGGCGACTACGACCTGCTGAATCAGGCTTACGAGGCCCTGCTGCGCTGGACGGAAGCGAACGGCTATGAGGTGGACGGCACGAATCGCCACCTGTATTTACAGACCGGCGACACGGCTGAGAGCAACATCACCGAGGTTCAATTTCCTGTGGAGAAGAAGTAAGCAGCTGATGTTACGCAGGGCCGGGTTTGCCGTGGGAATAAATTCCTACGCCGTGTGGCGAAGCGCCCAGTGACCGCCTGCGCGGGCACAGACAACGCTATAGACGAGGCTTGTGTCCAGTGGTCTTGTCTCCCCGCAGGGGGAGAATAGGCGTCCGCGCCTCATAGCCGAGGACTTCAGTCCCACGGCAAACCCGGCCCTGCGTAACATCAGTAAGCAGGTAAAAAAGTCCCGGCACTGGAAGTGCCGGGGCCTTTTGCTTCGCCCTCACCTACTTGTGCCAGAGGAGCGGGTTCACCGTGTCATCGTTCAGCACGTCGCCGACCGATAGCGCCTGGAGGTACTCATTTGGCAGGATGTTTTGAGTGCCGTTGAAGGTCGAGCCGTCCGGCATGTAGGCGCAGGTCATCGCGCGGCGCGGCTTGTTGGTCATGTTCGCGCCCGCGCCGTGGGCGCACAGACCGTTGTGGAAGACGGCGCTGCCGGCAGGACAGGGGCAGCCAACCGTGCCGACCTCACGCCACTGGGGATAGACTTTGAAGAGGTCGGCCTGGTTTTGGCCGATGCCGGCGTTCTGCCACGTTGCCGACTTGTGCGAACCGGGGACGTAGTACAGGCAGCCGTTGTCCCGCGTGGCATCGTCCAGGGCGACCCAGAGGGAGAGCGAGTCGCGGGACGAAAACGACCAGTAGGGATTGTCCAGGTGCCAGCCGGTCGGATTGCCGAAGGGCGGCTTGTAAAGCGCCTGGTCGTGCCAGATGCGGATGCCGTCCACCCTCGCCAGCGCGGCGGCGACCCGGCCCAGGCGCGGGTCGAGCATCAGGGCGCGCATCCCCTCATGCGAGTCCGCCAGCTTCAGGCACTGCGTGAAGACCTGGGCGTAGTAGTTATCCGGGTCGCCCTGGTTGTTCAGATGGGGTGAGGTCGAAGCCAGCCGCTGCGCGACCGCCTCGTCCGTGGTCCGGCTCCAGTGCGCCGTTTCTTCAGCGTCCAGGAAGTTCTCGATGACGAGAAAACCGTTCTCCTGGTAGGAACGTACCTGTTCGGGGGTCACTTGATCCTTCATTGGGGTCTCCTTAACAGATCTTCTCGCGCCGGGCGATGTCGCCGTGGGCGCGTTAGAGCCGTGGGGCTGAAGCCCCCGGCTGTAGGGCGCAGACGCCTATTGGCCGCCTGCGCGGGCAGAAGGAGACGTATGCCGGACTTTCTTGTCCCCGCGCAGGTGGGGACTTGGCCGCAGGCCTCACAGCCGGGGGCTTCAGCCCCACGGCTCTAACGCGCCTGCCTAAGTCACTTAACAAATCTTCTCACGCCGGGCGATGTCGCCGTGGCCGATGGGATGCTCCCCCACCCAGCGCTCGTCCACCGGCTCGGAGGCCAGTTGGTAGCGCGTATCCGAGGACAGGCGGACTTGGTCCGAGCCGTTGTCCAGGCTGCAATGGACAGTATACATGCTGAATGTCAGCAGGTCGCCCGCTTGGAAGTCCGCCGTCAGCCAGCGCCCGCCCAGCCGCTCACGCAGGCGGACGGGGTTAAAAGTGAGCGCGCCGAAGCTGCTGTTTCCCGTGGAACGCATATCGTTGTGGTTGGTGCAGTAGGCGTCCACATCTTTGGTCCCGTAGCTCAGGCGGAGGCGGTCGTGCTTGTGAGAGCCTTCCAAAATCAGGAGGCCGCCGATCTCGCGCGGGATGTCGCCCAGCGGCGTCCAGGCCGTGTACAGACTGGTTGTGCCCCGCCCCATGTAAACGATGTCGCAGTGCGGCGCGGTCCCCTGCCCCGGCGTCACCGCCCGCAGCCAGGTGTAGTCGAAGTGGCGGACTTCGCCGCCCAAAAGGCGCTCGTAGAAGGCCATCATGCGCCCTTCGTAGAGCAGGCGCATCAGCGCGGGGTTCTCCTGAGCCAGTTCCGGCATGAAATAAGAGCCGTGGTCTTTGCGGGCGACGGCAGCGCTTATAGGTTTCCCCACCTCCAAGCAGCCCGCCGAGGCCAGCCGGTCCAGCAGGACGGCGCGCGTGTCCAGTACCTCCGCACGGTCCAGATAGCCGGGCAGGTAAAGGTAGCCATCCTCTCGCATTCGCTCGCCCAGCGCTGCCCGGTCGTCCAAGATGTCCATCGAAGGGCGCAGTTCGCCGAAGGCATCAGGCGAGGTGTCCAGTTCCATTTTCTGCGTGGTCAAGCTCATGGCGACAGGATACACGATTTCTTCTCGTACCGCCATAGTCTTTCTGGCAAAAAACTTGTCTTTTCTGGTATAGTCGGCGGCATGAAGACCGACGTTTTCACTCAAATAGCCGCCCCCGACTCACCGCCGACAGTGATGGGGCGACTAGCGGGAGCAGGCTATATCCATCAGAAGACGGGGATGCTGGACTGGCGCGTCCTGGGCCGGTACGCCCTCGTATACGTTCTGGAAGGCCGAGGCCGGTTTGCGGACGCGGGTGGGCTGGCGCGGGCGGTCGAGGCGGGCGACCTGCTGCTGCTGTTCCCGGAATTGGCCCACCGCTACGGGCCAGGAAATGCGGGGACGTGGACGGAAATGCACATACTGTTCGAGGGACCTACCTTCGACTTGGCGCGGGCGAGCGGGGCGCTGGATTCGATGCAGCCGATCTGCCGGCTTCAACCCATCACCCACTGGCAAGCCCGGCTGGAGGAGGCGGCGAGGGCGGGGGGACTGGTTGCCGTCACGCGGATGCTGGCATTTCTGGCCGAAGCGGCGGCAACGCGGGGCGGTGGGGCAGGCACTCCCCGTCTGCCCTGGCTGGAGGCGGCGCGGCACCTGCTGGAGACCGAACTCAGCCGCGAACTGCCGATGTCCGAAGCCGCCGCCCGACTTGGCCTGTCCTACGAGACCTTCCGCAAGGCGTTCGAGCAGCAGGCGGGGGTCTCGCCCGCGCGCTACCGGTCGGGGAAACGGATGGACGCGGCCCGTGCCCTGCTGCTGCATACGCCGATGACGGGACGGCAGATCGCCGACAGCCTGGGCTTTCCCGACGAGTTCTACTTCTCCCGACGCTTCAAGCAGACGTTCGGCGTCTCGCCGCGCGAGTTTCGACGGGGGCAGGAGCCGGGCGGAAGATGAGCCGAGCCTGAACATTCGCGCCGGCATTCTGCAAAATCGGCGTCAACAAGATGCGCCCATCCCACCCGCGCGGGGCGCGGCGCGCGATGTCCATGTTAAACGTGCCCCTGCCCTGCGTAAGTGCGGCCACGACGAACGCCTGATCCACCACGGCCCTGCCCTTGCCCCACGATAGCATCGAGGCGCGACCCACGTTGTAACTCCCATCGTGCCATAAGATACTGCGTGTCCAGCCTTGCCGCGTCTCGTAATCTACGCGGACGCCGAAGAGCGTATTGGCATCCTTGCGGACTACGGCCCCCCGCCGCGTCACTTGTACGCTCAAGCGGGGTGTGGGATGATCCAGGAGGACGCCGGTTTGTGCCACGGCGAAGTCGCGTGTTCCCATCCCCAGACGGGCGATGCAGGTGCGCGGGTCATAATCAGCGTAACTGTCCGCGCTCCGGTCGAAGAACCACCAGCGCGTGCGGACGTAGGTTCCGATGGACGCCGGCTGGAGAAGGCTTCTTGGAAACGTGTCGGTCGCCCGCAGCAGAACCACGCCATGCGCCGGGAGGGTTCCGGCCCACACGGCGGCGCGGGATGCGACCACCTGCCGCGCTTCGACGGTCAGGCTTTCCGTGATCGGGTCATCCACGAAGCTGGCATGAGCGCTATCAATCCGGGAGACGGCCAAGACGCCTGCCGCAAACGGCAGATGGTTGAGGCGGACCGTCACCTCCGCCGGTGCAGCGCTCACATTCCAAAGGACAACAGCAGCGGCATGGTCCTCCGAGGAGGCCATCGCGCTGACGCCGCCCTGCATCTCAGGAGAAATGACGTTGCGGTCTACGGGCATCAGCGTTTGGTAGACCTTGAAGGCATTATACAAGGCCTTGCGGTGCAGGGTGTTGGTCAGCAGCCCGATGCTGTCGTCAGCCCACTGCGCCCAGTAAACTTTCGTCACCTCCGGGAATGTCAGCAGGCCCCGAGCGTCGGCGAAGAAGCGGACTGCCCCTTCTGCGCGGCTGATGGGCGCGGCGGGTCCGAAGTCTTTGAACGATGCGTACTCGGTCAAAAAAACGGGAAGGTCGGGACGCGGCGCGAGTTGCGGGCGGACGGAATGGATCTGGTCGGCGTAGTTCGCATAGGCGTGGATGGAGACGAAATCCATCGGGTGCGCCAGAGCGGCGGCGACATAGGACGTGTCATAAGCGATGCCGGGGCCGCCGATCAGGGCATCCGCGTCTCCCCCCCGCAGCCCGGCCTGCGCGGCGGCATAAACGCGGGCATAGTCGGAAGGGCCGCCGTTGAAGAACACTTTGCCGCCGTCCCCCGGCAGGTCCGGCTCATTCCAGACTTCGTAGAAAGGCGCTTGGAGGCCCAGCGACACGCGGTAGTGGGCAGCGTAGCTTCTATTGATGCGCCCCCAGGCGTCCAGGTCGCGCGGCACGTCCTTCCAGCGCGGCCAGTCAGCGCCGGTTTTGAGCGGCAGCGGGTCATAGGTCATCGCGAACAGCGGATGGATGCCGATGACCTTGAGTTCATTCGCCAGGACATCAATCGGCGCGAAATCAATGACAGGCTGGGACGCCGTACCCGTGATTTGGTCGAAGGCCCGTGCGCCGGGCTTGCCCCAGGCCATCTCGTAGCGGAAGTCTTGAACGCCCGCCTCCTGAAGCAGCGGCCTCATTTTCGGCCAGGTAGACGGCGGCAGAAACGGCGTCTGATACACGCCGAACTTCGTCTTGACGAGCGGCGGCCCGCTCCAGCGCCCGAAGTCGGCCGTGAAGGTCTGCGCGGCGGCGGGCAGGCCGAGAAGAAATGAGCCTGCCAGTGCCAGCAGGCCCCGGGTGGTATTCGCGGCTTTCACCGGCCCTGCCGATACTCTTCCCACAGCGCCTCAAACTCGCCCACCAGGCCCGCCAGCACGTCGAAGCCGCCCTGCCAGAAGGCGGGATCGTCCAGCGTGACGCCGACCTTATCCATGAGTTCCTGGGGGGTCAGGCTGCCGCCGGCTTCCAGCATCCGCAGGTACTTCTCGGCGAAGGCCGGGCCTTCCTTCTTGGATTGCTGGTACAAAGACAGTACCAGAAGCTCGCCGAAGGAATAGGCGTAGACGTAGAACGGCGAGCCGATGAAGTGGCCGATGTAAGACCACCACAGGCGGTGCTCGTCGCCGAGTTGGACCGAGTCGCCGAACATGAGCTGCACTTCGCGCTGCCAGTGCTCACCAAAGTCGTCGGTCGTCAATTCGCCCTTCGTCCGCCGGTGCTCGTGGATCGCCTGCTCGAACCGGTACATGGCCGTTTGCCGGGGGATTGTCGCAAACGCGCCCTCGATCTTCTCGGCGTACAGAGCCAGCTTGTCTTTGAGCGACGCCTGCGCCGTGACCTTCTCGAAGACCAGCATCTCGCCGAAGGTGGATGCCAGTTCGGCCAGCGGCAGCGTCCCGTGAAAGTTCAGCAGCGACTGCGACCGCGAGAGCGAGGCGTGGACGCCATGGCCCAACTCGTGCGCCAGCGTCATCACGTCCTTCATCCGGCCCAGATAGTTTAGGAGGATGTAAGGGTGCTTGTCCGGCGTCACATAGGAGCAGAACGCGCCGCCGTCCTTGCCCTTCGTAGCAGGCGCGTCAATCCAGTTCTTGTCGAAGAACTCCGCCGCCCGGCGTCGCATGTCCGGGGAAAAGTCCCCAAAAGCGTCCAGAACGATCTCTTGGGCTTCGGGGTAGGTGATGGTGCCCTCGGCCTGGAAGAGCGGCGCATAACGATCATAATGCGTGAGCGTGTCCAGGCCCAAAATTTCGCGCTTGACGGTGTAGTAGCGAGCGACGAGCGGATAATTGCGGACGACGGTGTCCACGACCAGGCGGACCGTCTCCTCAGTCAATTCATTGTCCAGATGCCGGGACGCCTGCGGCGTCGGGAAACCGCGCAGACGGTCCTTGACGTTCTTGTCCTGCATCAGCGTGTTAAAGATGAACGTCAGTGTCCGGCTGTGCTTTTGCAGGCCCTCGGTAAACGCCGCCGCCGCCAATCGCCGCGTCTCGCGGTCCGGGTCCATGATCTTCGCCAGCACCTGCGCCTGGCTCATCTCCTCGCCGCCCAATGTAAACGTCGCCCCCGCCGTGGTCTCGTCGAACAAGCGGTCGAAGGCACGTCCACCCGTGTTCGCCAGCTCCTCCATCAGCCGCTCCTCGGTCTCGGAGAGCATATGCTCCCGCGCCGCCCGGACCGTGCCGATGTAGTGCTTATACGGCGCGACCGGAGATGCGTCCAGCAGCGGACCAATGACATCATCAGGTACGGCCGCCAGTTCGAGGTCGAAAAACAGCAGCGGCAGGGCCAATTTCGTCCCCTGCTCACGCATCTTCTGCAAGAATGCCCCGCGCGCCGGGTCGCCGGTGTCCGTCACGAACAGCAGCGAGGCAAAGTAGGCTGGGAGGGACGCTTCCTGCTGGATGTTTTCATACTCCCGCAGGGACGCGCCCAGCACGGAGGCTGTCAGACCGAGCGCGTTGATCTTTCCCTTATAGTCGCGCTCAAACTGCTCGGCGCAGGCCTGCGAGGCGTTCAGCGTCTCCTCAACGCGCGGGTCGTCCATGCCGTCATACAGGTCGCCGAGGTTCCAGTGGACGTCCGCGCCCAAATTGCGCTCAGTAGCTTCAGTGGTCACAAAGAGTCTCTTTTCTATCGCTTGGGCTTCTTGGGTTTGAGGGAGGCCATCAGTTCCACAACTTTATGCGCCACACGCATTGCAAGTTCAGCATCTTCTTCTTGTGCTGTCTCTCCGGCATGGATGATTTTATTACGCTTTGTATAGCTTTGTGCGAGGTTTGTCCAGAGATTATCAGGCTCCCGAAATAGTGAGCGGCCTGTAGTCAGAAAGAGGATGGCGCTCATCTTGTTTTTCATCCCAAAGCGGGTGTCCTTCAACCAGTCACGGCCAGCGGCCCATTCCCCGACCAGCGTCTGATCGACAAGCAATTCATATTTAGTGCTGAAAGTGGCATCAATAGTGCTCCAACAGAAAAGAACGGCTTCTCGGAAGCGACCATCGCGCAAGGCTTGTTCCGCATCGAGTAAAAACAGATCTGCAACTCCTGGATCACTACTGCCCGCCATGCCGGAGCGAACTGCCTTAGCAATGGAAGTCACGCCTCGAGTCACAGGAATTGTAGGAGGGTCCGCCTCAAAAGTTAATTCGTCTCCCCACAAAGATTGGGTGTCCATTTCCGTGAAGACGAAGGGGCTGGCTTGCACCCTCGTGACCTCTACGACAGCAGCCTGCCGCGTTTCCGAGCGATACCAGCGGATGAGGCGATTAGCACGCCTAAGAAGTGCATCGGCCTGGCTGTTCTTGATTGTAAGCTGCTGTTCAAGTTCCGCTGAAGCGGATGCGTCAAACACAGAGGAAAGAGCAGTGCGCTTTGTACCAGATCCGTCCAGATCCGATACATACTTCGCCAGCAGATCGAGCGAACCTCCCTCAGTGCCAGTCGGGTAATTTCCATTAGGGATGCGAAGCAGATAAGGTAGCACAAGCGAGACTCGGATGAGCATCAAGACCTCACCTTTAGGAGAAAATCAGGCGGAACTTACCTGAGAATCCCTTTTGGCTTGCGTAGGACTGAAGTTCAGCGAGGTATTTATCGTTGACCCGACTGATGTCAAGGCCAGTAGGAAAAGAAACATGAGCGACAAGCCACTCGCCTTGTTTAAACATATCGGCCCGCACCTGATGACGGTCACTCTCAAACGTCGCCAGGTAATCGCCGTAGGAGCTTTTCACAGCACGAGCGAATTTTGCATCTGTTAAGAACGGCATAGGATGTCCCCCTCTCGATAACTAAAGAACAGAGTTGCTATATTCTACCTGATTAGTCCAGGGCTGGCGACATTGTGAAAAAAGTTGCAATGTTTGTAGCGGCTGGGTACAATGTCACCAAGAAAGAGGCTTCCTCATGTCGGTGACTGAAACGAGGCCGCGCCACCCGGTGGCGCGCGGGATGCATCAGACGAAGGTCATCCTGGAGATGATCAAGTTCGAGCACACAGTTTTCATGCTGCCGTTCGCGCTGATGGCCGCCGTCGTCGCTTCGCGCCATGACTGGCTGCGGTTCGCCCATAAAATCCCCTGGATACTGCTGGCGATGGTCGGGGCGCGCTCGGCGGCGATGGCCTTCAACCGGATCGTGGACCGGCGGTATGACGCGCTCAACCCCCGGACCGCGAGGCGCGCGCTGCCTGCCGGGCTGCTGACGGTCCCGCAGGTCGCCGTTTTTACCATTGTCGCGGCCTTGCTGCTGGTCTTTGCCGCCTACAAGCTGAACCCGCTGGCCTGGGCGCTGTCCCCCGTCGCCCTGCTGCTGGCCCTGGGCTACTCCTACACCAAGCGCTTCACAGCCTTTTCGCATTTCTTCCTGGGCTTGGCCCTCGCTGTCGCGCCGGTCGGGGCCTGGATCGCGATTACGGGCCGGATCGAGCCGCCCGCGCTCTGGCTCGGCGGGGCTGTGGTCTGCTGGCTGTTCGGCTTCGACATCCTGTATGCCTTGCAGGACACCGAGTTCGACCGGGCGAACGGCCTGCATTCCATGCCCGCGCGTTTGGGCAATGCCCGTGCCCTGCTGGTTTCCCGAGTAGCCCATTTCGTGATGATCGGCCTGCTCGTGATGACCGGCGTGTCGGCGGGTTTGGGACTGGTCTACTTCGTCGCCGTCGCCCTGGTCGCTGGGATGATCGCCTGGGAGCAGTCGCTGGTCAAGCATGACGACCTTTCGCACCTGGACCTGGCCTTCTTTACGCTCAACGGCTATATTAGTGCTGGCCTGCTTCTGCTGACGCTGGCGGACGTACTCTTGCGGAAATAACCTGATGAATTGGAATGAATCATGAGCACTCAGATCGGCAGTGTGCCGTACCTGAATGAGAAGCCGCTGACACGGTGGTTTTCCCACACAGACGAAGGCCGCGCTTCCGGCGTCGAAGTCGTCTACGCCGTCCCGTCACAATTGGCTCGGATGCTTCAGTCAGGCGAGATCGCCGCTGCGCTCGTTTCGTCGTTCGAGTATTTTCGGACCCCCGGCTACGCGGTCGTCCCCAGCATCTCCATCTCCGGGCAGGACAACATTGAATCCGTCCGCGCCTTCGCCCGCGCCCCCTGGCGCAAGATCGAGTCGCTGGCCCTGGACACCTCCTCGCTGACATCCGCCGCTCTGCTCAAGATTTTGCTGGCCGAACAGCTTGACTCGCATCCGGCCTTCCTCCACGCCGCGCCGGATTTAGATTCGATGCTGGCCCAGGCCGACGCCTGCCTGCTGATCGGCGACAAGGGGATGCTGGCCGACGGTCGGGGGCTGAACGTCCTTGACCTGGGCCACGCCTGGCGGCGGCTGACGGGTTTGCCGTTCGTCTACGCCGTCTGGCTGGGGAAAGCAGAAAATCTCACGCCGCACCTCGTCCAGTCGCTCGCGAAGGCCAAAGCCTGGGGACTGACGCAGACCGAGGCCATCGCCGAGGAGGAGGCGCGGCGCATCAGTGCGACGGTCCGCCAGTGCCGGCATTACCTCACGGAAGTCATGGACTATGATCTGGGCGAGGAGCACCTGCAAGCTCTGGAGACATTCGGCGCGAAGGCACGGGCACAGCAGTTACTCCCCGCCCCGCCTGCGCCGATTCATGTGGTGAGCGCTGGCGATTAGGCGCTGGGATTCGGTATAATGGTCGCATGGCAGGACACACGCATGGGGCGGTGAGCGGGCGCAAGCTCTGGCTCTCTTTGGGTTTTACTCTCGCCTTCGTTGGCTTAGAGGCTTAGTTTGGGCAGCGCGCCCATTCGCTGGCCCTTCTTTCGGACGCCGGGCATAATGCGAGCGACGCGCTGGCGCTCGGCCTGGCGGCCTATGCAATCTAGGTGGCGCGTCGCCCCGCACTCCGGGCAAGACGTTCGGCTACCACCGGGTCGCTATCCTGACTGCCCTGGCGAACGCCACCGCGCTGGTCGTGATCGCGCTGGGCATCCTTCTGGAAGCCGTGCAGGCGTTCCGGCACCCGCAGCCCGTGTCCGGCAGCCTGATGATGGCCGTCGCCGCTGGGGCCGTGTTCATGAACACCGTCATCGCCTGGAGCCTGCGCGGGGACAGCCACCACAGCCTGAACGCGCGGGCCGCCTATGTCCACATGGCCGGCGACGCGCTTTCCTCGCTGGGCGTCGTGCTGGCCGGCCTGGTCGTCCGCCTGACCGGATGGACATTGGCCGATCCGCTGGTCTCGATCTTGATCGCCGGGTTTATCCTCTATTCATCATGGGGCATCATCGGCGACGCCGCCAACATCCTGATGGAAGGTACGCCGAAGGGGGTGGACATCGGGGAACTAGTCGCCGCCGTCCGCGCCACGCCGCCGGTCTGCGATGTTCACGACCTGCACGTCTGGACCGTCAGCGACGGCCTGCATTTCCTCTCCTGCCACGTCGTCCTGCCCAACGATTGCACCGTGTTGGAGGGCCAGGCCGTCGTCGCCGCCCTGAACGCGCGCCTGCACGACGGCTTCGGCATCGGCCACGCCACCATCCAGACCGAAACGGCGGCGGTCGACGCCTGCCGGCACGAGGGTGACGCCCTGTACTGCGCCCTGCACCCACACCACGACCATGCGGGCTGCGGGCACTGATCGTCCTCACCAAAAAAGAAGCAATGGGACCCACAAAAAATATTTTTGCGGCCTATTGTATTTTTTGCAACGTTGCTGTATAATGGCCTCAGCAGACCAGAAGCGAAGCGGTGATCTTAAGATTGCCAGCACAAGCGCAGCCTGAAAGACAGACCGTAAGAGCCACATTCCTGCCCCGGAGCGGCTGAGACCCCGCTCCACTCCTGACACCGGAGACGTTTCCACTCCTGACACCGGAGACGTTTCCACTCGTGATGCATTCGTGATGCGAAGGAGACGTTCACATGAGTTCTCGAAGTTCTCTGCTCAAGCGGGTTGCCGTCCCGCTCCTCGCGGTTGCCGCCGCAGCCGCCCTCTGCGCCCCCACACGCGCCGCCACCGCCACTCTGACCGGAGCATAACATGGTCATCAGCCCTCCCCCTACCGGCAACACTGTCGTAGAGATGGTCAAGTGTACCATATACGATAGCAGCAGATGGACGACAGCAGAATACCACGTTCAGCAGCTTGCTCAGAACGGAGCCTATGGTTCTTACACAGACAACACCCTCACTTACGCGGGGCCGGGCTACTACCAGTCTGGGCACGCCGTCAGCCCTACCCCTCCTTCCCCTGCCTTTTCTTCGGGCAACTATAACCTTTGGGTCATTTGCAGCGGCCCAGACTACTACAACAACACCTGGTATGCGTCCACGGGCGGCACCCTTGGCACCTTTTAGCCCTTCGCCATAGGCAGGATGTGCTCTGACGTCACGCCGCCGCACAAGAAACACCCGTGCGGCGGCGTTTTTCCTTCGGCTCTGTTTTCCACTTTGTCAGGAGGTTCCCCGTGAACAGACTGTCATCCCTCCGCCCCATCCTCCGGCCTTGCCGGCAGGCAGCGGCCCTTCTTCTCCTAATCGCCGGGATGTCCGGCCCCGCTCTCGCCCAGAAGGCCGCCGTGCCGCCTGCCGTCACTCCCGCCCCGCTTTCTCCTGCTTCGGGACCGTCCCTCGCCCTCAGCCCGAAGGAGGCCCTGGCCCAGAAGCAGATGCTGGACGCCGACAAGCGCCTGGACCGCCCCATCACCCTGGACGTGATCAGCGTCCCGCTCGACGAGGTGCTGCAAAAGGAGAACGTCAACAAGAGCGATGACACCAAGACGAGCACCGATGCGAAAGCGAGCGCGGACGCCAAGCCGGACCCGGACAAGCTGGCCCTGACCGCCGCCCACAACTGCGAAGCCCTCAAGCTCCAGATACGCCTCAACCACCGTCCCCTGCGGACGCTGATGACGGCCCTGGCCGAGATGCTGCCCGGCACTTGGACCCGCACCAAAGAGGGCTATAACCTCTCCCTGACGGATAAGGCCGTCATCGCCCGCGCCGAGTGGTGGCGTCTGTTCCTGGGCGAGCGCGAGAAGGCGCTGGCGGCCCAGCGGCAGGTGATTCTGGCCGCCATGGGGAGCAAAGCCCGCCGCCGCCAGGTGGATGACCCCGACCCAGAGCAGTCGGACCGGGCGGTCGAGGAGGAGGTGGCGAACCAGCACGACTTCTTCCACACGCTGCCGCAGGCGCTCAAGGAGCAGATCGCCGCCAACATGGACGACAGCGCCTTCAATGAGGTGGCAAGGGTGGGGTACGGCACCGGCGGGGAGCCGTTCGGCACGGTCGGCTGGCTGTCGCAGATGCCGCCGGAGACGCAGGAGCGGTTCAAGACGGCGATGCAGGACAACATCACCAACCATCTGGCCCCGCTCCCTCCCGCATTGCAGAAGTACGCGACCCAGGCGCAGCGGGACCTAGCGGCCTTTGATCCCGGCAAGGTTTACTTCCTGTTCCTGAACGGGGGGATCGTCGTCTACGCCTTGCCCTTCAACGGCCCGCCGTCGCTCAACACATTGTTACAGCTGCAAGTCCCCCAGCCCGTGAGCCGGCCGGTCCTGATGCTGAACCAGGCGCGGCTCGCCGACATCGTTTACGGGGGGAGACTGACCGAGCCGCACTGGAAGCACCTGGCCAACATCCTGCGCCAAAAGGGCGAGGCCGCCTCCGACGCTCAGAAGGAACTGATCTACGAGGTGTACGGGATGGGCGAGGCCGCGCCGCCCGAGTGGAGGCAGCTAGCCGACTACCAGCGTGGGCGCGTCTGGCCCAACACCCTGCCCAAGCTGCCGCCCGACGACGGCCGCCCCCAGACGGTCGTAATCAGCCGGGCGGCGCAGACGGACTGGCTGGGCGAGCAGGGGCACATGGAGTACGTCTCTGACTACTACTCGCACGGCGGCTACGAGATGCCCCCGGAGCAGAGGAAGCTGCCGGTGCGCCGCCCGCTGGCGACCGAGATGGACGAGATGGCCGCCAAGCAGGATGTGAGCTGGCGGAAGGATACGGACGGCATCACCCTGATCCGCAACAACCGCTGGTATCGCGACGACAACCTGGAAGTGCCCCAGCTGCTGCTGCGCCGCTGGTTCGCCCGTCTGCTCCAAGCCCGGCAGCGGGAGGCGGCGATCCAGGCGGCGGTTCCGGTCGTCCCGCAGACGCCGGAGGGGCGGATGGCGGCGATGAAGCAGGATTGTGACTGGGCGGCAGAGGCGTCCGGCGCGCTGACGCGGTGGCAGATCTGTAACGGCCTGGCACTGTTCCAGCCGGAGGAGAAGGACCTGGCCCCGCAGAACGACGCCACGGTGGCCAAGATGTTCGAGAAGCTGAAGCCCCGGCTCCCGCTGGCGGAGGCAGCACCCCCCGCCCCTGACGCCTTTGTCTTTGACCCCTTCGTGTATGCGACCCGGCAGCCTCCCTTCTTTCAAGCGGCCGACGCGCTGAAGAGGTATCCGCACACGACCCACCTGTACGGGAGCCTGGACGACATGGGGCGGGCGGCGCTGCTGGCGGGGCGTCTGCCCGTCGCCGCCCTCACCCCGGCGCAACTGGCGGAAGCGATCTCGCTGCTGCCGCCGCTGCCGCAGGCCCTGCAAAGTTTCCCGGCGGACTCGGTGCTGCTGGGTCTGCCCCCCGCCGGGGGGGCCACCGACCGCATCCTCTTCGGGGCGATGCTGCCGACGGCTGGCTTGAAGCTGGTGACGCCGCCTACGCCGCCGAGTGCGCCATAAAAGCCGCCCGCCCCCAACTCTGGGGGAGTAGGAAAAGCCCCGGCCCCAACGATACGGGTTCGGGGGCTTCTTCTTGCCTTCCTATCCGATTCCTGAGCGGAACGGGAGGCGGGCCTAACCCTTCACGAAATGGTAGGCGATGACGAGGGCGATGACGGAGGCCATCGCGACCCAGTGGGCCGAAGTGATGCGCCTGGCGAAGAGGCCCAGGCAGGCGGCGAAGAAGAGGATGGGCAGGATGATGGTCATGAGCGGGGGGCCTCGGTGACAGCCGCAGGGACCGCAGGCGCGGATGGCGGCGTCTGTTCCTCAGAGACAAGCGGCGCGCGTTCCGTCCGAACCCATTCGTCCGCGCCGCGCCGCCGGCGCGCCATCCCTGAAAGCGCTAGCGTGAACTTCCAAACGGCGTAAAAAGGCGCGCGGATCAGCGCCCTGTAAGCTTCCGGCGGCGCCTCCGCCACGCGCAGACCGCCGAGGATGTAAACCAGCAGCCCCAGGACTGTCAGGGCAGCGGCCGCCAGCCAAGCCATTGGATGCGGCAGCAAATAAGTCGCCGTCCCCAGCAGGACCAGGGTCAGCCAGGCGAACGTCAACGCTCCCAGCTCGGCCAGCGGGGGAACCGCGAGGTCCAGGCCCATGTCCAGCAGCAGCCGGTTCCTGTCTCGCAGCCCCTCCCAAACCAGCGGCAGCGCGCGCTCCCGCACCATCTTGAAGCGCCCGCGCTCCCAGCGCGACCGCTGAGAACCGGCCTGGGCGGCCCCGGTCGGCATTTGTGCGAGGACGCGCGCTTCATGGGCGTAGCCGACCCGCAGGCCCAGCCGTCGGGCCAGTTCCAGGCTGTAATCGAGGTCTTCCGTGAGACTCCCGCCCGGCCAGGGCTGGGCGGCGGCAACGGCGCGCGTGAAGGCCATCCCATTCCCCTTCAGCCCCACACTCAGCTTCAAAGCCTCGCGTCCTAACGGCTTGACGTGATTGACCAGGTCGAAGGCAGCCGCCATCAGCGCCGCGCGCCAGCTTTCGCCGAAGTTCAGCACCCCATAGCGGCCCTGCCAGGCCGCGCAGCCGTCCGCGCCCCCTCCTGCCTGGAGGCGGGCGCTCATCCGCGTGAGGAAATCCGGAGCGACCCAGGTATCGGCATCCACGATCACGAAGCCCTCAGGAGGCGAGGGCCGGGAAAGCAGATGGGTGACGGCATGGTTCAGGGCGTAGCCCTTGCCCCGTTCCTGGGCATGAGTCCGCTCCAGAACCGTCGCACCATGGGAACTCGCTAGGGCCGCCGTCGCATCGGTGCAGTTGTCGGCGACGACGACGACTTCGTAATAATTAGTGGGGTAGTCTTGCTGGTTCAGACTGTCCAGCGTACCGGCCAGGACAAGCTCTTCATTGTGGGCGGGGACAATCACAACCAGGGCCAGCGGACTGCCGGGCAGGGCGGACGGAACGGAGCGCCGGGCAGCAAGCGCGGCGCACAGCAGGAACAGCAAGAAAGTGACGCTCCCGCCCGCAGCCAGCCCGACGAGGGTGCTCAGGATGGGGTAGAACAGGTGCATTCTGTGTTACGCCTTTGCGGCCCGTTTGCGTAGCCAAGACGGGCCGACGGTTTTGACCCGGTTCAGGGTGACGCCGATCACTTTGTCTCGACCCAGCGCGTCCAATGCCTGCACGACCACGTCACGCGGCGTGGCCCCCGCGCGGGCCACGACCAGCAGGCCATCCATGTGCCGGGTCAGGGGGAGCGCGTTGTCGGAGGCGACCGCGGGCATGTCCACGATCACGACGTCGAAAGCCAAGCGGGCCGAGATGATGAGCTGCGCCACACGGGGCGATCGGGCCAGGCGCGCGGCATTGGCCGGCGCCTTGCCTGCCGGAATGATCACCAAGTTATCACAGCCTGGAAGCTGCAAGGTCGGCACGACGTTGTCGGTGTCTTCTAGGACCGGAACGACGCCTTCGCCGCGCGGCGGGACGCCCAAACGGACCGCTAGGTCGCCTTTGCCCAGGCTCATGTCAATCAGGCACACGCGCTTGAATGTATCCCGCGCAACTGTCATCGCTAGGTGCAGCGCGACCGTCGTTTTCCCCTCCCCCGTCACGGCGCTGGTGACTCCCAGCACATACGGCCGCTCTCCTCCCAGCGTCTCGCCGCTGATCAAGGTGACGTCGCCGACGCCAGCGATCTGGCGCTCCAGGGAGGCGTATAGGTGGCTGAACTCAGAGGGCGTCTTTTCGACGCTCAGGCTGATGACAGGAGACGGCGAGTGTGTCGGCAGGTTCTCCTCACCAGACGCGGGGGCAATGGGGAACTCGTCGGGCCGCGGGGTTCGTTCGCCACGATTGAGCATCGCTCGATCCATGATGATGGTCGTCTCAAACAGGCTGGAATCGGGCGAGGCGGTGTCGGCTTCCGCCCTGTCCGCGTCCAGGCTGATGTCGGGTGCGGCCTCGCGCGCCTGACGCAGCAGGGTCGCCATCTCGTCCGCGCGCGGGGTCCGGCTCTGCCGTTCCGAGAGCAGGGCCGTCTCGTCTAAGGGGGGGGACATCAGTTGGTCATTCATACATCATCATCCTTCGCCGTGATTAGCCTTCGCCGTGGTTAGCCTTCCGGCGCGGGGCCGGGCAGTGCGGAAATTCCCGCGCCGCCCAGGGCGCGGCGGACGGTCTTCGTGTGCAGATCGGCGGACTCCGGCAGGGCGGCCAGCACCGGAACGCCCAGCAGGCGCTCGGCATCCACCTCATGCCGCAGGGAATGGTCGGACCACTCACTGAGCACAACGAGGAGGGCGCCCACGAGGCAGCCGAGGAGCAGGCTGCCCAGCAGCATGGCGATCAGCTTGGTCTTGCCGGTCGTCGGAGTCGCATAGATGATGCCGACGGGCAGCAGGCTGTCACTCGCCGTCTGACGGTCCAGGTTCGCCTGGATTTGCACCTGACCACGTCTTTTCCGCAAATCCTGGTCCTCAGTTGTGGCCTCCTGGTAGTCGCGCGTCTTGTCCGTGAGCTGCCGCTGGGCATCCGGAATCCGACTGACCAGGGCCTGATTCTTGACCAGGCTCTGCTTCAAGTCCTGCATCGAGGACAGGGCCGTGTCGCGCGCAATCCCCGCCTCGGCGATTTGAAGCTTCAGGCTTTGGTAGCCGGGATTGTCCTGCATCTCGGTCTGGGTGTTGTGCTGGTTCTCGGGGGCCCTGGCGCGGACGCGCTCCTGATCCTCCAGGCGCTTAATCTGCTGGTCAATGGCGACCACTTCGGGGTGCTCCGGAGTCAGGCCGCCCCGACTGGCGAGAACCGTCTCGCGGTGAGCGAGCAGGCCGCTGATCTCCTTCTGTAAGGGCGTCTGGTCGGAGACCGTCTGCTTGGCGATGCTCATCGGCTTCATCTGCGCGAGCTGCTGATTCAGCACCTCTGCTGTCTTCGCCTTCTGGACGGCATCACGCTGCGTCGACGCCAGCTCCGCCTGGTCGCTGGCGATCTGGTTGGTGTAGAAGCTCTCCGCGTCCGACAACTGGCCGCCATAAGAGGCTTTGAATTCAGACAGGGCGTGCTCGGAGCGGCGCAGGCGGTTATCAGCCTGGGTGATCTGGCTGTTCAGAAAGTTGACGCTCCCTGTGGAAACGACGGAGCGGTCCAAGCCGACCTCCTCGATGTATTGCTTTTGGAGCGAATCCAGGATGCTTTTCGTCTCGTCGGGGTTGTCCCAGGTCAGGTTGATGGAAAACTGGTTCGCACTGTCGGCGGCAGCGCTGAGGTTCTTCTGGAGCATCGTGTAGCGCGGGTCGTCAACCTGCGGGTCCACGCTGATCGGCGTGGCAAGGCGGGCGTTTCTCATCGCGACATCCAAAAAGCCGCCGGGCTGGTTCTGCTTGATCAGATCATTGAAGCGGTCTATGTGTTTCTGGGACGGCGTGACCCAGGTGTTCGTGTCGGCTGCCCCCAGCACGTTTGCGACGCTCTCCGTCTGCACCTGGGTCATGGCCGTGGCATGGAACGTCTTGGAGCGCGCGTAAAGAGCCGCCATCGTCAAGCTGCTGACAATCAGTAGGGCGCTCCAGAAGAGGGTCTGGTGGCGAAAGAATGAATCCAAGATGCGAAAAAGAACGGGGGTGCGCCGGTACATCTACTACTGTTTCTCCTAGCATTCGCTGCCATTGTCGGCGGGAAAAGGAAGTTTCCTTACCCCGGCCCGTGTTTAAGACAGGGGCAAACCTGGTGTTGCTGCTGATTTATTATAGCACGGAATATGCTTGATGGTGACGAGAGCAATTTGGGTAAAGTTCCCTACGGCGTGTCAGTAGGCGCCCTCCGCGCGCAGCACAGCGGGGATGGTCATCAGCAGGATGCGGAAGTAGAGGCCGAGGGACTGGTGCTCGATGTAATACAGGTCCAACTCGATGCTGCGCTCGAAGCTGAGGCTGGCCCGCCCCGAAACCTGCCACAACCCCGTCACCCCCGGCAGCCCGATCAGACGCTGACGCTGACGCGGAGTATACGCCTCGGTTTCTCTCGACAGAGCGGGGCGCGGCCCGACCAGGCTCATGTCCCCCTTCAGGACGTTGAGGAGTTGGGGAAGCTCATCCAGGGAGAACTTCCGCAGGGCACGCCCGACGCGGGTGATCCGGGGGTCGTTACGCATCTTGAAGACGGGGCCGGAGCGCTCGTTGTGCATCTCCAGCAGGGGCCGCTTGGCCTCGGCATCGCTGACCATCGAGCGGAACTTGTAGAACCAGAACTCCTCGGCGTCTTTGCCGACCCGCTTTTGCTTGAACAGGACCGCGCCGGGACTGTCCAGCTTGATGCACAGGGCGATCACGCCCAACAAGGGCCATAGGAGCAGCAGGCAGATCGAAGTAAAGAACACATCGAGAATCCGCTGCGCCGTCTTCGTCCCGGCGCGGCGCGAGGAGACGCCGCCCAGCAGCATTGTGTCGCCCACGCGCGGGGCTGGAACAGCACACGGACCAGCATGGGGTTCTCGCTGATGTTCCCGGAAACCGGCGGGGGTGGTTTCCAAGCCGGGTTCGGTATAATGAGGCGTTTTCATAAACTCTGATCTCGAATGAGTGCTTCCGTTTTTGGTCAGTATGTCCTGACGCTGGGGGCAGTCCCCCTGCGGTTCAGGCCGCCAAAGAACAACCTTGCAAGATTCATGCCAAACAGCACACTTTCCCGTCGTAGCGGACGCGCCCGCCGCTTTTCAGGACATATTGCCAGGACAAGTGCCAGGCGGGAACCGGAAGGGCTTCTCGCTCGTCTCAAAGACCGGATACGCCTCATTGTCAGGGAAGGAAGTGTTGTCATGGACAATCTTCGGGATTTTTCGTCGCAAACTGGAACGGACACGAAAACGGATGTTGGAACGGACACGGAAACGGCTGCCGGAATGGACTTGGAACATCCGCGCTTGAGCCATTACCGGCTGGAGCGAGAGTTAGGTCGCGGATTTTCGTCCATCGTTTATGAGGCTACCGACGAGCGGCGGCAGCGCGCCGTCGCGCTGAAGGTGCTGACGTTTTTGCAGACGCTGAGTGAGGAGCGGCGCGTGGACCTGGCCGAGCGTTTTCGGCGCGAAGCCCAGGCGGTCTCGATACTTTCTCACCCCAACATCGTTGCCATCTATGAGGTCGGCCACGCGGACGACGGGCGGCAGTACATCGCGATGGAGTGCCTGCCGGGCGAGACGCTGCGCCAGCGCCTGCATCGCTCTTCGCCGCTCACCGTCCCGGAAGCCGTCGCGATTGCCGTCCGAGTCGCCGACGCCCTGCATTACGCGCATGGCCGGGGGATCGTCCACCGGGACATCAAGCCGGACAACATTTTTCTCGCCGGGAGCGCCGGTTCGGAACCTACGCCGAAGCTGATGGACTTCGGCATCGCGCATGTGCTGTCCGATCAAGGGCTGACCCAGGACGGCACCATTGTCGGGTCGCCCGCGTACATGTCTCCCGAACAGATCAACGGCCAGCCGCTGGACGCGCGCACGGACATCTTCTCGCTGGCCGTCACCGTGACCGAGATGGTGACGGGCGCCAAGCCGTTCGTGGGCGAGACGATTCCCGCCGTGATGCAGCAGATTCTCCGCCATATGCCCGATCTGCGCGCCGTCCCCGACCGCCGCCTTGAGCGCATTCTGACAAAAGCCCTGTCAAAAAACCCGAGCGCCCGCTACCCGGATGCCGCCGCCTTCGCCGAAGCCTTGCGTCAGGCCGCGCCGCTGGCCGCCGCGCCTTCCGTCGCGACTCAGGTCATCACGGGGGTGCATCAGCGTCCCGTCGCCGCCTTCCGCCGGCAGCGCTACGCCCGGCTAGGAGCGGTCAGGCTGTGGGGGCTGGCCCTGGCCGCCCTAATCGCCCTGCCGCTGGTCGCCAAGCGGCCGTCAGCGCCTGCCTACGCCGCCGTGCCTGCTTCTTCGTCTTCTCCTCAGCCGCTTCCATCGGCGACCCCCGTACCCCTCACACTTGGTTCAGGAACGCGGCGGCGCGAGATCGCCGCCGCCTGGCATCCGGCCAAGCCGCGTTCCGTCCATCCGGCACAGAGCGCCGACATGGTGCGAATCGCTGAGGTGACACCCATGGTGACGCCCGCCCGTCACCACTTTTCTTTTGATGCACACCCGGCCCGAATCCCGTTTGTAGCCCATCCGCCCAGGGCGTCGTTCGCGTCTAGGGCGTCGTTCGCGCCCAGCCTGCCTGCCGCTCCGGCGCTCCCCGTCAAAGCCAATCCGCTGGGCACGCCGCGCATGGCCTCCACCGATCCCGCCCACCCCATCGTGCGTGTCGCCGGGGTGCGTCAGGAGTTGACTCCGGCCGGCAAGACAGCGTCGGATGCGGTTCCAGAAACGGAGCCGATGCCGGACAGGGAGACGCCCCCGCCGCCTCTCCGCGCGCAAAGCACGACAAATCCGGCCGATGCGCCGCCGCACCCCGTCCACTGCCCGATGCCCTCCGCCCTCGCCGCGCCGGACAGCCCGAACGTCGCCGTCCGCCTGCGCCTTTCCGTGGATGAGGACGGTGACGTCACGGAAGCTACCATTCTTACCTCCTCCGGCAGCCGCGAGCTGGACGACGCGGCCCTGGACGCCGTCGGCCATTGGGAATACGACCCCGCCATCAAGAATGGACGGCGCGTCCCCGACGTCGTGTTCGAGACCGTGAGGTTCTCCCGCCGCCAGTAAGCAGGGATCAAGAAACAGGTATCAAGGGGAGCGTCGCATCAGGTAGAATAGGGACGGAAACACTTCAAGGAGAACACAACCACATCATGGGAGCGATCCTCGTTACCGGCGGCGCCGGATACATCGGCAGCCATACCAGCAAGCTGCTGCTCAAAAGGGGCTATAACATCGTCATCCTGGACACGCTGGAACTGGGCCACCGCCAGGTCTTGAATTACCTGCCTGGCGCCAAGTTCGTCCAGGGCGACATCGGCGACGGCAGCCTGGTCGCCCGCACGATCAAAGATCACAACATCGACTCGGTCATCCATTTCGCTGCCTACGCTTCGGTGCCGGACAGCGTCGCCGACCCGGTCAAGTATTACCAGAACAACATCGTCAAAACGCTTACCCTGCTCGATGCCCTGAACGCGCAGGGCGTCAAACATGTTTTGTTTTCGTCCTCGGCGGCGACGTTCGGCGAAACGAAGTACGTCCCAATTGATGAGAATCATCCACAGTTCCCGACCAATCCCTACGGCCAGACCAAGCTGGACGCCGAGCACATCCTGCACTGGTACGACGTCGCCTTCGGCATCAAGAGCATCTCGCTCCGCTACTTCTGCGCGGCGGGCGCGGACCCGGACGGCGAACTGGGCGAGGACCACACGCCCGAAACGCACATGATCCCCCTGACCCTCTTCGCCGCCCTGGGCCGCCGCCCGGACATCAAGATGTTCGGCACGGACTACCCCACCCCGGACGGCACGGGCGTCCGCGACTACATCCACGTCACCGATCTGGGCCAGGCGCACGTCCTGGGCCTGGAGGCCCTGAAGAACGGCGCCCCGACGAACGCCTACAACCTGGGCAACGGCAAGGGCTACTCCGTCCGCGAGGTCATCGAGACCGGCCGCCAGGTAACGGGAAAGACCATCGTCGCCACCGAAGCCCCCCGCCGCCCCGGCGACCCCGCCGAACTGGTCGCGACGAGCGCCAAGATCGAAAGAGAACTTGGCTGGAAGCCGCAATACGGCGATCTGCCCACCATAATGCGGACCGCCTACGAGTGGTTCGAGAAGCACCCCAACGGATACGAGGATTAGGAGAAGAAGCCCCGCCATGTATGATGGGGCCTTTTCTGGTACAATAGCCACAAGACAACTCAGACTGGAGAGACAAGCCATGACGATCACACTTGACCTTGCTCCGGCCACCGAAGCCCTCCTTTCAGACCTTGCCGAGCAGGACGGGCAAGACAAAAAAGCGGTCGCGTCTTCCCTACTGGCTGCCGCGCTGGAAAACGCCGCCCACGCGCGCGAAGTGAAAGCGGTGCTGCGTGGCATGGAAGATAGTCGCGCCGGTCGGGCGCGGCCGCTCGCGGAGTGGGATGCCGAGTTCCGCGCCAAGTACAACATACCGGCAAACCTAGAGCCTCTTTCAGAAGAAGAATTAAACGCCCTCCCATGAAGACATATCTCGTCGAGCCTACGGGTACTGCGGAGGCGGAGGCTGAACGCAGTTACCTTCGGTACGGCCGAACGTCTCTGGAAGTCGCGGACCGCTGGCAAACGAGTCTCGTTAAAGCCATGGTCTCCTTATCGTCCATGCCGAACCGCTGCCCTGTTGCGCCGGAGTCCAAACTTTACCCTGGGACCGTTATCAGACATTTGGTTTTTGGTAAGCACAGGCTACTGTTCCATGTTGTGGAACCCGCAGAGGATGAAGCCCAAGGTGTGGTAAGGGTACTTCACGTTCTGCATGGAGCGCAGGTACTTCGGCACGAACAAGAACAGGATGACGATGAGCCATGATCCTGACGCGGTACAAGCATCTGCCGACGATGATGCGGACGGCATATAACGGCATATAAGGGTTGAGGATCGCGACCAGCGCCAAGATCGAAAGAGAACTTGGCTGGAAGCCGCAATACGGCGATCTGCCCACCATGATGCGGACCGCCTTCGAGTGGTTTGAGAAGCACCCCAACGGGTACGAGGGGTGACAGACAAAGAGAGGCCTCGCCGCCCACGGCGGGGCCTTTTCTGGTACAATCATGGCAAGACGACTTCGACGGAGGACGTAAGCAATGACTATCATACTGCTGACCGCCGCGCTGGAACGGGCCGCCCGCGAACGCGAAGTAGGAGCGATATTGGGGGGCTTGGAAGACAGTCTTGCTGGCCGGGTGACGCCGCTCACCGAGTGGGACGCGAAGTTCCGCTCCCGGCATAACATCCCGGCGGGGGCGGAGCCGATGTCCAACGAGGAGGCGCAAGCCCTTAGTTGAGTGGTCTAGACGGTAGGATCATCGGCCAAGGGTTTGAAGGGAGTAACATGGTGGCAGGGAAGAAAACCGGCACATTGGCAGTCACTACATCTGGGGCTTTTCTCTTGTTCTGGGTACTGGGCGGGGCCGTCCACGCCGACGACAGAGCTTTTTTGCACCGTTTGAGTGAGTCTGTCTGTGTCGATGACAAGAACCTTTTGGGGTTCACGGGTGAGTCTGGCTACGTCTACGATAAGAATTTCTTAGACTTTCCGGGCGGGTCTGCCTATACAGGCGGTAAGACCTTCTTGGGGTTTGACGGACACCTTGAAAACAAGAGCACTGGAAAGGCCATCCCTGATGCCATTGTGACACTGGCGGGTGTCGGTCTACCACCGCGAACCAGAGCCGACAGCAATGGCAATCTCCGTGCCTCCTCAACCAGTTCGGCAGAGGAGATTCGAGTGGTGATTAAGGTCGCCGGATACCAGCCGTACAGCATTATTGTTCTTCGACGGGAGAAGGTGTCGGCCCTTTATCAGAACGTGATGCCGACATTCCTCCTCACTCCACTTCCTCCCTTGCCTCATGCGCGAAGCGCAAAGGGGTCTTAATGTGACTGATCAAAGTGGAGCCGTCACAAGATGGCAGCTCCTGAAACGGAGTGATGGACGCTTTGATGCGTACTGTTCATATCAGGCGGGAGCCGGAAGAATGGGAAGACGCCTAAACCGCCCCGGCGCATTGGTGTTGCGTTCCCATGCTTAAATCTCAATACTTCAGCGGCGACGGGCAGACGGCGCGGGACATCCCGGCGGAGCAGATTGACGCGCGCCTCAAGGACAAAGGCGACGGCGGCGTTCTGTGGCTGGATATTGACGAGCCGACCGAGGCAGACTTTGAAATGCTGGCCTCCGAGTTTGGCTTTCATCCGCTCGCCATCGAAGACCTGAAGCAGCGCGATCAGCGGCCTAAAGTGGTCGAGTACGGCGACTACATCTTCGTGGTCGTCCACGAGTGGCGGCCCGCGCCGGATCGCGACGACCTTTCCAAGCCGTGCGCCGAGCGAAGCGCCGAGGTCCATGTCTTTGCCGGGCCGAACTATGTCGTCAGCCTGCACACGGGCGACTCGGAGGGGCTGAAGGCTGCCCGCAAGCGGTGGGAATCGAACCGGGACATGCAGCGGCAGGGGCCGTATTTCCTGCTGTACCTCATCCTGGACTCGATTGTGGACGATTACTATCCGGCCCTGGATGCTTACGATGACCGGATTGACACCCTGGAGCAGATCATCGTCAGCCCGCTCGGCTACGAGTTCCACCTGTTCGGGTCGCGCCCGCCCGCCGACGCGGAAAGCCCGCTGCCGACGCTGCTGGGGCTGCGCCGCGACCTGCTGGAAATGCGCCGCTACGTCGCGCCGCTGCGGGACGCCGTGAACGTGCTGCTGCGGCGCGTCGAGTCCATCGAGGACGACGAGCACTCGGAAGCGCGGCGGCGGGAACGCGCCCGCGCCTTGTTCGCCTATTTTCAGGACGTGTATGACCACACGATCCGTGTCGTGGACACGATAGACACCTACCGCGACCTGCTTTCGGGGACGCTGGACGCGCACCTAGCCGTGGCCTCCAACCGGCTGAACGAGATCGTCAAAGTGCTGACGTCGGTCTCGATCATCCTGATGACTTGGGCGACGATCAGCGGCATCTACGGCATGAATTTCACGAACATGCCCGAATTGCATTGGCACTACGGGTACCCCTACGCGCTGGGCCTCATGGCCGTGATGGGCATCACCGAATGGCTGTACTTCCGCCGCCGCAAATGGCTGTAGAGAGGCCCGGCACTGGAAGTGCCGGGGGCGTTCGCGCCGGGGAATAGGGTACAATGGGCCATGAGGTCCCTGCTCCGCTTTTTTCGCGGCCTGAACACGCTCCTGCTTTTTGTTCCCATCAGCATCGCGCTTCATTACACCCCGCACATGAACCCGCTCTGGGTCTTCCTCGCCGCCGCGCTGGCAATTGTGCCGCTGGCGGGGCTGATGGGGAACGCCACGGAGGAACTGGCAGCGCACCTGGGAGCGTCCTGGGGCGGGCTGCTCAACGCGACGTTCGGCAACGCGACCGAGCTGATCATCGGACTGTTCGCCCTGCATGAAGGACTGATCGGGCTGGTCCGCGCTTCCATCGTCGGCTCGATCATCGGCAACTTGCTCTTGGTGCTGGGGGCCAGCATCCTGGCGGGCGGCATCAAGCACAAGATCCAGACGTTCAACCAGGACCAGGCCGAGTCGCACGCGATCAACCTGCTGCTGGCGACGCTGTCGCTGGCCGTGCCGGCGATCTTCGCGATCCATTACAACCAGCCGAACAGCCCAGCCAACCCCGGCGTCGAGAACCTGTCGCTCTGGGTCTCAGGGATACTGCTGGTAACTTACCTGGCCTCACTTTGGTTCTCACTGCGGACACACGAAAGCCTGTTTCGGGACTGCGAGGCGGAGGCCGAGGAAGACCCGCCGACATGGAGCAAGCGGACAGCGTTCAGCGTGCTGGCGGCGGCGACGCTGCTGGTGGCGTTCGAGAGCGAGTTCCTGGTGAGCAGCGTACAGGGCGCAGCGGGGCGGCTCGGCGTCAATCCGATCTTCATCGGCATCATCGTCGTCGCCATCATCGGCAACGCCGCCGAGCACTCGACGGCGGTCTGGATGGCGATGAAGGACAAGATGGACATCACGATGAACATTGCCATCGGATCGTCCACCCAGATCGCCATGTTCGTCGCGCCCGCGCTCGTCTTCGCCAGCCTTTTCCTGGGCCATCCGCTGACCTACATCTTCACCGTCCCTGAGATGACCGCCATCGGCTTCAGCGTCATCATCACGACGTTCATCGCCGGCGACGGGAAGTGTCACTGGCTGGAAGGGGCGCAGCTTTTGGCGGCCTACGCCATCATCGCCCTCGCGTTCTTCTTCCTGCCGCCGGGCTAGGTTCTTTTCTCAGGTTCTTTTCTGACGATTTGGGGTACGATGCGGTTGGAGGCCCGCCATGAAACGTCTGCTTTTCCCCGTCATTTTGTCTACTCTGGCTGTCGCTTCGGCGGCGCTGTCCCAGACCCCGCTGCCGGCCAAGATGCGCCCCGCCCGAGCTGCCGAGCGGCAGGCGGCGATCAACTCGATCCAGACGCAGCTCAAGGCTTTTGGGCGGGACGATTACAAGACGGCGGTGACATACCAGAGCGCCGGACTGCGAAAGGCTTTCCCCTCGACCGAAGCGTTCCGGGCCATGATGGTGCGGACTTATCCCGAATTCGCCCACTTCAAGACAGTCACTTTTGGCCCCGCCCAAAGTGATGCCGCCGGAACGCATCTGGCGGTCCTGACGACCATCATCGGCCAGAACGGCGTCACAAAACATGCTGTCTACCTGATGGTGCGCGAGGGCAAGATTTATCGTGTGGAAGGCGTCGCGGGCGGCGCGCAGCTACCTTTGGAAGACAGCGGATCGTCCAAAGATGTCTGACGCGGCAGATGTCCCGCAAGGGGAAGCCTGAAAACGGGGAGGGTGCTGCGGCATTCTCCCCGTTACGGCTTGTCGTCGGACGCTCTTAACGTTCTCTTAACGTTCTCTTAACTTTCACCCCGTATAATTACCCTCGACACCTATCCGGCAAAGGAGCAACTTAATGAAGCCAATCCGCATCACGACTGCACGCGCTTTAGCCGCCGCCACGCTGCTGGCCCTGCTGGGCGCGGGCTGCGGAAAGCAGAGTTCAGACCAGACGACGTCCGGCGGCGCAGCGTCGAACGCGACGGCGAGCGCCGGGGCGGGACTGAACGGCGCGGGCGCGACGTTCCCGCAGCCGCTGTACCAGAAGTGGTTCCAGGAATACAAGGACAAGACCGGCGTCGCCATCAACTACCAGCCAATCGGCTCGGGCGGCGGCATCAAGAATATCACCGCCAAATCCGTGGACTTCGGGGCGTCCGACGCGCCCATGAACGATGCCGAGATGAAGGCTGCGCCCGGCATCCTGCACGTCCCGACCGTGGCGGGCGCGGTGTGTGTCGCTTACAACGTCGCCGGCGTTCCGGCCCACATCCACCTGTCCGGCGATGTGATCGCGAAGATGTTCCTCGGCCAGATCAAGACCTGGAACGACCCCGCCATCGCCGCGCTCAACCCCGGCAAGGCGTTTCCGGCGACGCCGGTTGTCACCGCCCACCGCTCGGACGGGTCGGGGACGACCAACATCTTCACGACCTACCTGAGCGAGATCAGCCCGGCCTGGAAACAGTCAGTCGGGGCGGGCAAGTCGGTGAAGTGGCCGAACGGCCTGGGCGGCAAGGGGAATGCGGGGGTCGCGCAGCTCCTCCAGCAGAACGGGGGCAGCATCGGCTACGTCGAGCTGGCCTACGCGATCACGAACAAGATCAGCTACGCCGACGTGCAGAACGTCGCCGGCAAGTTCATTGCCCCCTCTGTCGAGTCTGCGACTGCCGCCGCCCAAGGCGTGACCCTGCCGCCGGACTTCCGCAAGGTGATCACGAATACGACCGACCCGAACGGCTACCCGATCACCGGGTTCACCTTCCTGCTGGTCTACCCCGACAGCAAGCCCGAACTGAAGAAGTTCCTGCAATGGGCCATGACGGACGGCCAGAAGGACGCCACCGGGCTGTATTACGCCCCGCTGCCGCCCAGCGTCCAGAAACGGGCGCAGGACGAGGTCAACGCGCTGAAATAGGAACCCACCCCGGCGCAAGCGCCGACCCTCCCGAAACGGGAAGGTGAGGAGGGCTGTCGTTTGGCAATCTCTTCGTCCTCCCCTTTGGGGAGGACCCGTGCGAAGTCACTTGTGACGAAGCAAGGAGGTGGGTTCTTTGCCCTCCCGCCAGTACGGGCGCAGGGCCGCGCCCAAGATTGCCAGCGCAAGTCCGCACCAGCCCACGGCCCACATGACGGGCGGAAGCGGGATGATCTGGGACATCAGCACGGCGTCCGAAACCGGGCCGCCGTACACCGACAGCCCGACCAGCGTTTTTAGGTCGTAAAGCGCATTGACGACGCACTGCACGCCCAAAAACATCGTCGTCAGCTCGGCGGCCCGCGCCGAAAGCCGCCGCGCCGCCAGGAGCAGGCCGGCGGCAATCGCGATCCCCCACCCCAGCCCGAACCCCCGTACCAGCAGCAGGTCCAGCAGCGCGATCAGGACGCCGGAGATGCCTAAAATCGCGCGGGCCGCGCCGGGACGCCGCGCCAGCGCCAGCATCGCCGCGCCATAGGCCGTCGCCCCCAGGTAGCCCGCCATCACGATGAGTATTTGCCAGCCGCCTTGTGTTATCGTGTAGCCCGAAGCGTCCGGCTGCACCACGATTTGCGTCGCGGTGCCTCCCGTCAGGAAGGCCGTCAGCGCATGGCTGCCCTCGTGGATGAACGTCACGAACAGGCGCAGGGGGTACAGCGCGAAGGAGGCGACGGGGACGAACCAGAGGGCGACCGTCAGCGCGCACGCCAGAAGCAGGCTGCCGAGGGCCGAGCGCGAGGGAACCGGAGCAGTGGCGGGTATCATGGTACTTCTAGGATACCCGCCCATGCCCTATTTTGTTCCGCCCCGCCTGGCCGGGGATGCCGAGGTTGTCGGCGTCGGCGATGACCTCAGCGTTCAGGCTCTGCATGACGCTTACGGTCAAGGCATCTTCCCCTGGCCGGTTCGCGGGTATCCCCTGCTCTGGTTCTGCCCGCCCCGACGCGCCGTGCTGGACTTCGACCGCCTGCACGTCCCCGCCCGGCTGGCCCGCCTGCGGCGGCGCACCACGCTCACCTTCACCCTGGACCGCGCCTTCGGCGCCGTGATCGCCGCCTGCCGCCAGTCGCCGCGTCCCAAGCAGGAAGGCACCTGGATCACCCCGCCCATGCTCCGTGCCTACCGCGCCCTCCACCGTGCCGGGTACGCCCACAGCGTCGAAGCTTGGGACGAGGCAGGCACACTTGTCGGCGGCCTGTACGGCGTCGCCGTCGGCGGTGTCTTCAGCGGCGAAAGCATGTTTCACTACGTTCCCAATGCCTCCAAGCTGGCCCTGCTGTTCCTGACCGACCACCTGCGGGCGCGCGGCCTGGGCTGGATGGACATCCAGGTGATGACGCCTCACCTAGCCGTGCTGGGCGCGCACGAGGTACCCCGCGACGAGTTCCTGGACTGGCTGGACGCCGAGTACGCGCGCGGGCTGGCGCTCTTCCCCTAAAAAGCTCTCCACCCCGAAACGGAGTGAAATGGGCGCCGAAAAATATTTTTCGCGGCCTATTGTATTTTTGGTTACTTTGTTATATAATGGGATAGCAGACCAGAGGCGAAGCGGTGATCTGTCTTGATGGCAGTATCGCAAGAGCCACATTCCTGCCCCGGAGCGGCTAACCCCCCCGCTCCACTCCTGACACCGGAGACGTTTCCACTCCTGACACCGGAGACGTTTCCACTCGTGATGCCTTCGCGGTTACTCGCGATGCATTCAGATGCAAAGGAGACGTTCACATGAGTCCTCGGAGTTCTCTGCTCAGGCGGGTCGCCGTCCCGCTCCTCGCGGTTGCCGCAACCGCCCTCGTCACTTCCCTCTGTGCCCCCGCGCGGGCCGCCACCGCCACTCTGGCCAGTGCAGGCATGGTCAGCAACTCTCCCAATGCTGGCAATAGCATCATTGAGCGGGTCAATTGTACTATTACCGATAGCAGCACATGGAATCAGGCAGACTTCTACGCTCAACAGCTCGCTCAGAATGGAGCCTTGGGTCATTCCACAGGCCATCCCAACTACTCTGGGCCGGGCTACTACCAGTATTGGGGAACTGTCTCTTCCCCTTCCTTCTCTCCCGGCAACTATAACCTCTGGGTCATCTGCAGTGGCATCGATTACTACCACAACCCCTGGCAGGCGTCCACGGGCGGCACCCTTGGCACCTTTTAGCCCTTCGCCATAGGCAGGATGTGCCCTGACGCCGCGCCGCCGCACGGGTGTTTCTTGTGCGGCGGCGTTTCCTGCTTCCGGTTCTGCTTCCCACCCTATCAGGAGGTTTCCCGTGAACAGACTCTCATCCTCCCGCCGTGTTCCCCGGTTCTATGTGCGCGCGGCGGTTCTTCTCCTCGCCGCCCTGCCCGGCCCCACCCTCGCCCAGAAGCCTGCCGCTGCGCCGCCCGCTGCTTCGGAGTCGTCCCTCGCCCTCAGCCCGAAGGAGGCCCTGGCCCAGAAGCAGATGCTGGACGCCGACGCGCGCCTGGACCGGCTGGTCTCCCTCGACGTGATCAGCGTCCCGCTCGACGAGGTGCTGCAAAAGCAAAGCGTCAGCAAGAGCGCGGACGCCAAGCTCGACCCCGACAATCTGGTCCTGACCGCCGCCCACAACTGCGAAGCCCTCAAGCTCCAGATCCGCCTCAACCGCCGCCCCCTGCGGACCCTGATGACCGCCCTGGCCGAGATGCTGCCGGGGGCGTGGACGCGCACCAAAGAGGGCTACAACCTGTCGCTGACCGACAAGGCCGTCATCGCCCGCGCCGAGTGGTGGCGCCTGTTCCTGGGCGAGCGCGACAAGGCGCTGGCTATGCAGCGGCAGGTGATTCTGGCCGCCATGGGGAGCAAAGCCCGCCGCCGCCAGGTGGATGACCCGGACCCGGAGCAGTCCGACCGGGCAATCGAGGATGAGGTGGCGAACCAGCACGACTTCTTCCACTCGCTGCCGCAGGCGCTGAAAGAGCAGATCGCCGCCGACATGGACGACGGCCCCTTCTACGAGGCAGCCAGGCTGGAATACGGCACCGGCGGGGAGCAGTTCGGCGCGGTCGGCTGGCTGTCGCAGATGTCGCCGCAGACGCAGGAGCGGTTCAAGGCGGCGATGCAGGACCACATCACCAACCATCTGGCACAAGTCCCGCCGGCTTACCAGAAGTACGCGGCCCAGGCACAGCGGGACGTGGCGGCCTTTGATCCCAGCAAAGTCTACTTCCTGTTCCTGAACGGGGGGATCGTCGTCTACGCCCTGCCCTTCAACGGCCCGCCGTCGCTCAACACATTGTTACAGCTAAATCTCCCCCAACCCGTGAGCCTGCCGGTCCTGATGCTGAACCAGGCGCGGCTCGCCGACATCGTTTACGGGGGGAGACTGACCGAGCCGCACTGGAAGCACCTGGCCAACATCCTGCGCCAGAAAGGCGAGGCCGCCTCCGACGCTCAGAAGGGGCTGATCTACGAGGTGTACGGGATGGGCGAGGCCGCGCCGCCGCAGTGGAGGCAGTTGGCAGATTACCAGCGGGGCCGCGTCTGGCCCAACGCTCTGCCCAAGCTGCCGCCCGACGACGGGCGCCTCCAGATGGTCGTGATCAGCCGGGCGGCGCAGACGGACTGGCTGGGCGAGCAGGGGCACATGGAGTACGTCTCTGACTATTACTCGCACGGCGGCTATAAGATGCCCCCGGAGCAGAGGAAGCTGCCCGTCAAGCGCCCACTGGCGGCGGAGATGGACGAGATGGCGGCCAAGCAGGACGTGAGCTGGAAGAAGGACGCGGGCGGCATCGCCCTGATCCGCAACAACCGCTGGTATCGCGACGACAACCTGGAGGTGCCCGAGCCGCTATTGCGCCGCTGGTTCGGGGCGCTGCTCCGGGACCGGCAGCGTGAGGCGGCGGCCCAGGCGGCGGTTCCGGTTGCCCCACAGACGCCGGAGGAGCGGATGGCGGCGATGAAGCAGGATTGTGACTGGGCGGCGGAAGTTTACAGCACGCTGACACCCTGGCAGATCCACAACGGCCTGGCCTTGTTCCAGCCGGAGGAGAAGGACCTGGCCCCGCAGAGCGACGCCACGGCGGCCAAGCTGTACGAGAAGCTGAAGCGGCGGGTCCCACAGCCGGCGGAGACCTCCGCCTCCGACGCCTTTGTCTTTGACGCCTTCGTGTATGCGACCCGGCAGCCGCCTTTCTTTGGAGCGGCCGACGCGCTGAAGAGGTATCCGCACACGACCCACCTGTACGGGAGCCTGGACGACATGGGGCGGGCGGCCCTGCTGGCGGGGCGCCTGCCCGTCTCGGCCCTCACCCCGGCGCAGATGGCGGAAGCGGCGTCCCTGCTGCCCTTGCTGCCGCAGGCCATGCAGACCTTCCCGGCGGACTCGGTGCTGATGAGTCTGCCCCCCGCCGGGGGGGCCACCGACCGCATCCTCTTCGGGGCGACTCTGCCGACGGCTGGCTTGAAACTGGTGACGCCGCCGAGCGCAGCGCAAAACGCTCCTGCGCCCCCACCCTGACAAAGTCCCGTCTGGGGAGCAGGAGGTGAGGGCGCAGGGACAGAAGGGAGCGCGATGAAGCGCCCCCTATACGGCGGGCGCCTCCGTCAGCGCGCGCAGGGCGGCAATGCCGGGCAGGAACAGGTAGGCGCCGGCGCGCACCGTGACGAACTGCGGCACGTTCTGGAGGCGCAGGCGGGTCGTCGGTTGCGGGATGGTGAACTCGGCCCCCGCGTCCGTCTGCGCGGCGGCGTCAATGTTGGCCTGGCTGCCGGTGATGGGGTCCGGCTCGTTCCAGCGGCGCGCGAACTTGGGGTCGTTCAGCCAGGTCTGCTGCACGAACTCGAACTGCCGCGAGATGCTGGCATTGACGCAGAAGAACAGCAGCCCCCGCTTCTGGCCGTCGTCCTGTGCCGCCGTCGGGTCGGAAAGCGGCGGGCCGTAAGGCCGCCCGCGCCGCAGGATCCGGTGGTGGTTGACCACGGCGCGCGAATCTTTCGGGCTGAGGGTGGAAAGCATGTCGCGCGGGTTGGCCCGGCGAATATGCGCTCCGGCGGGGCAAGCGAAGCCGCTGGGGTCCGTGGCTGCGTAAGCGAAGTTGTTGACATGGCTCGGTTTGTTTGCGAGGCCGGGGTCGTCGGCGAGGGGACAGAGGGCCAGCGGCGCCCCGCTGCGCCACCGACCGACCATTTTTGCCCCCATGAACTCAGCGCTGGGCGCGGCGGCCTCATCGCCTGCGGGCAGTTTCGCCGCCTGTTCGCGGCAATACTTCCAAAACGCCGGAACGTCCTGCTCCAATTTGCGGAACACAAGGTAAGCGCCGTTTGTCCCCACATCCACGCCTGCGCGGCTCTCGGCCGGGTTGATGCGGGGCCAGGCGGTCTTCTGGCCGTACTCATTCGAGTAGCCTAAAATGAACTCGCCGGCCTTGACGACCGACTGGCCGGGGTCTTTGACGCCGAAGCCGCCCTCGATGTGGACCGAGGTGATGTTGTCGCGGAACCCGAAGTGCTCATTGCGGCTGTGCATGTTCGGGGTGGACCGCTCATCAGCGATCAATAGAGTGCCGCAGGCGCCGAAGCGTTCTTTCAGCCCTGTTACCAGAGCTTTCAGCCCGCCCTCCGTGTGGGCGAAGCAGAGCAACGCGAGGTCCGGCGCCTTGTCCGGGTCCGGCTGAGTCCCCCCCGCACCGGCGTCCTTTGTCCCTCCCCATTGCCAGCCCTGCGGGTCATTCGCCTGCACGTCGCCCAGCGCGCGGGAGCGGTAGTCCGCCGTCATGCCGCTGCGGAATTCAGGGGCGAAGGTCGCCAGCGTTTCCTCCGAATGGCCCAGTGCGGCCAGGCCGTCCTGGGTGAAGGCCAGATTGAGCGCCGTTTTTTCCCGCTGGGCCTCGTCCTTCTGGAGATTGGCCGCCGTCACCTGGGGGAGCGTTGCGGTTAGGGCCGCACGCGCTTCGGGCGTGACCTGCCCGGTTCCCTGGGCGCGTGGGAGCCGCAGGAACAGGTAAGCCGCATGGGGCAGATGGCCGTAGCCGCTCAGGATGACGGCCTGGATGTCCGAAAAATTCAGCGGCTCGGTCGGTCCGGCGGCCGGCACGTCGGGCGGCGTCGCCGTCGTCGGGGTAGTCGTCTCGGGTTGCATCGTTTCGGATTGCATCGTTTCGGATTGCATGTTTTCCGCGCTCCTCACGCAGTTCTTGCCCGGTCGGTCACAACGCACCCAGCAGGTCGGCTTCGACGCCGCGCGCCGGCGACTGACATAGCCGCAGCGCGTCCAGTTGGTTAACGACGCTCACATCCGGGTAGGCGCTGTACCACGCCTGCGTCTCGATCTGGTACTTGCGCGTCCAGTTCTTGAACGCCTCCGCCTGCTGCGCCCCCTCGTAGATCAGATTGTGCGTGGGAGGGAACTCCACGGTGTTGCTCCACACCCCGGTCAGCCCCGCCGAAGCCCGGTCAATGAAGTCGCCGAGGTAGTTCTCCCAGCTCCCGTCGAAGTTGGAAAAGAACAGCAGCCGCTCGCCGCCGTCAATCAGCATCCAGCGGGCGAAGTGGATGGTCGGGATGCCGCCCAGATCGCCCCGGTTCCACTTGAAGCGGGCCAGGAAGTCTACAGCGGCGAGGACGACGTTCAAGGTGGTGCGGCGGAACCGGCCCGGCTTGATGGGGACGACGTGCGTCATCTGGTTCTGGACTTTGTGGTCCTCCCAAACGCGCAGCTCGCGCAGGTGTTCGAGGCTCGGCGGGGTCGTCTCCTCCCACGCCTGACGGTCGGCGTCCTCGTGGCGGTACAGGGCGGTTTGGAAGGCCTTCCCCAGCCCCGCCAGGGCCGCCGCTCCGAGAAGGGCGAACAGGGGCGAGCGGCGGGCGAGCAGATATAACCCGCCCCCGACGACGCCGACCGCGCCCGCAGCGGCCACAGGCAACTGCCAGTTCAGCGGCGGGACGGGGATGGGAGGAACGGGGGCGGCCCCGGCGCGGATGACGGCGAATTGGCGCGCGGCGTCCGGGCTATCCAGCGCCTGGACCTGGTCCGCCCGCGCCGGCATGACAACGGTGTCAATGTAGGCCTCCATGCGGTCGCGGGCGGCGGCGGCGTCTTTGAGCTGCCGGACGGTCCGGCGGCGGCAGGCGATGTGCCGGGCGCCATAGGGGATGCGCCGGCTGAGGAGATACTC
>JAABUL010001271.1_pt1 | contig 48967 bp, 2 predicted proteins | sample 5559151 | NCBI WGS metagenome assembly JAABUL01 (sample SAMN10711876, study PRJNA513368) | rock metagenome | isolation source: Antarctica rocks | place: Antarctica: Victoria Land, Pudding Butte sud
TAGAAGCAGGCGCTGATGCCAAGAGATTTGACCCAGGGACAGGCTCTTGCTTGCGGGCAGCGACGGTGAAAGGCCACGAGTCCACCGTCCGTCACCTTCTTGAGTATGGAGCGGACGTCAACAAAGCATCTCCACTGACGCTGCTTGTGGAGAATGGCGCAAATGTCAATCACACGGAGTTCTTCGGTAACCAAGTACCACTCTGGCTTCACCTGCGGCCTGTTACCAGTTGCCTTGCTGAAGCTCTGCGCAGCATATGGGGCATAAGTAAGCTTTGCCTCTGGCCTGGTCAAGAGGTAGAGAGTGGGGAGAAAATGTCTTGGTGGGCAGAGAGTCCTCTTTGGATTGCAGCGGCCTTGGGAGACATTGAGAGTGTCAAACTCCTTCTGAATAATGGTGCCGACTTTGCTTTTTGCAATCGTTTCGTCAACATGACGGCTCTTGACATCGCCGCCTTTGAGGAACACGAGGAAGTGGTAAACCTTTTGGCGACAGTTATGGATAGGCAAGTAATAGACCCCGAAGGCTTCGAAGACGAAGACGAACTGCGGGAGGGCTCGATAGACAATGGAAGCTTGAGCCCTCAAAGCGGCGAAGTTCCTCGACGCCAGAGAAGCGCTTCGGAGGCGACGTCCGATGCTCAGCTAGCACAAGAACCCGAGAAGCTGTCGCAGGACGAAAATTCAAACGACGAAGACCAGCAACCATCCCGGCCTCTGAAATTTCCGTCCGCCCTTACTCGCCCGCCCTTCATACTGGGCCTCGATGAAAAAGGAATCAGAGGCTACTATCTGGCCGAATTGTTGCGCAAGGCCAAAAGGGAGAGCAAAACAGCAAAGGACAGGAGTTGGAGTCCTTTCGGCTCCCTTCCAATAGACACGTTCTTGCAAAGACCGGACCTGTCGGCACTGAGGCTCTGGTGGGAGCCGGGTAATCCTCCGACTGGGGAGGCTTGGGCTAAGGATGGCCTTGTTCCTGTGATGGCGGGGCCGCCGGATGTTGATGTTGAGAGTTTACCGAGTGCCCTTATTATGAGGAGCGAGTACGAAGATGAGGATGAGGAAGAAGGGAAGGAGAAGGAAGAGGAGGAGGTGGAGGAGAGGGAGGAGGAGAAGGAGAACGATGAGGGCGAGTATGGGAAGGAGGCATGATACAACCGCTTCGTCAAGACTACCTCAATATCCAGAATTAGTGTCGCCCCCCGGAATTTTGAAAAACCATTTTTCATTTCGATCGCCGATTGCAAATATCACCAATTCTTCAACATTTTTGCGTGTGAACTACTCAAAAGTTTGATAAAGTAATACGTATAATTGATTTATCGATTTGTATTAATTTTGAACATTATAAACATCGTTATATCTCACTATTGTCGTAGAGAAATTTTGATAAGCGTATTTGGCAAGACTTGGCAAGACTTAATAAGACTTAATAGAGCTTAATAGAAGTGCCTAAAATGTGTCGAGACGAAGTGTTCAAAATCGCAATTACGTATATAATTTTGATCGCAAGCTGTTACAATTCCAGGCTAGACAGATTTTGTTCTTCGGTTATCTTTCGGGTCTCCGCTCTCTAGTCTTGGATATACTACAGGTAACATCTAGCGTCTTGATATCTATAGTACTTATATCTATTTTCTGTACATAATTAGTTCTATATATTTAGTATTCTTGTCAATTAACTATATACTAGTTATCAAAGCTCTAATTCTAATATAATACTAGCTATTTTTTCAGACACAATTCTGCAAATTGTATTCTAAAAATATTTATATTTGCTATTTTTTTTTACTCTGCAAAACAAATTCTAGATATAGAGTTACTAAAATAGATACTTTGCAAAGCGTAATTAAGTTGCAACAATAGATATCTCTTAATTAATATATAACTTAACAATATACAATTTTGTTAACTCTCTAGTAAATTTGTTAGAATAGATAAACAACAAATTGTTTTAACTACAATTTAATAAATCTACTAGAATAAAATTAGTAAATCTGCTAAAATAAAGAAACAACAAACTGTTCTAATTTCGATTTAATAAATTTGCTAGAATAAAATTAATAAATTTGCTAGAATAAGATTAGTAAATCTGCTAGAATAAAATTAGTAGATCTGCTAGAACAACAATTACAATACAATTCTATTGTTGTTTTTAAACAATACTTTTGTTTTTGTATACTAGAAAATTTGCTACGCAACAAAACAATATTTTAAACAATATCTATTTTCGATATCAAAAATTTTGTCTTGCAAATAATATAAGTTCTACAATATTTGTATAATATTAAATATATTTAATCTCAAGTTTTTATATTTGTTTACAAATATCTATACTATCTGTATTTTATCTATATTTGCAATATAATTAACAAAAAAATAGTTTCGAAAAACAAAGTTAAATTTAATTTTAGCAAAAATTGTAAATTATTTAAGAAACTCTTAATAGATAAAAATTAATTAGATATTAATATTGTTTTTTATTATAATTACTATTCTATAAATACTCTATAAAATTAAAACAATTTCAAATAAAATTTAGAGCTCGAAAAATACTTTAATTTATTTAAAAATAATATACTCGAATTCTTGTTGCTTACTTGATTTGATTTTTACAAAACTATAATTAATAAACTAATTAAATTAAATATATTTAATACTATAGATTTGTCAAATATATTAATTCGATTTTTGATATATTAATTACTAAATAGTAGTTTTGCTCAATTTTGTAATAAATATATTAAAAAAGAAAATAAAAATAAATTAAATCAATATTGTACTTTAGTTAATTAACTTAACAATTTTAACAAAAATTAACAAAAAATATCTTAACTTTTTTAAGAAACAATTAAAAATAATATAAAAAAATAATTTTAATTATTTTATAAAAATAGTATTACAATTATCGAGCTTCAAGTTAATAAAAAAAATTAATCTCGACTATATTTATAATTTAAAAATTCAAATTAATTTTTTAAAAATATATTTAAGTTAAACAAAATTAACAATAAGTATTCGAAACAAAATAATATATTGTTTTTGTTATAAGCGCAACAATAGATTAGTTTAATACAATTTGTTCAAAGTTACTATATATTAACTAAAATAAAAGTTTTTTTTTTCTCGAAATAAAGAAACTATATCTATCGAATTTATTTATATAATTTATAATTTTAACAACAATAGTATATAAAACTATTTTTATAAATTTAGTTTACAAACAAAAAATTAACTTAACAATATCTATTTTGCTTATAATTTTAAGTCGAAATTACAAAATATAAAAAACAATAGATATTTTTTAAATTTTTTTGTTTTTACTAAAGATTTCGAAAAGTTCGAAAAATAAATTACTATACTAATTTCTAAGTTTAGCAGTATTTCTCGACGTTTTATTTCTAAGAAAATTAAACTCAATTTTGCTATTATTAAAATTATTAACAATATTTTTAAAAAAATTAAATATTGTTTATTTGATAAATCTATTAATTCTTATCTAACAATAAATAATTTGTTTAAAAATTTAAATACTTAATAAAACAATTTAGACAAAAAACAATATAACTTTGTTAAAATTATATTGTTCGAATTTGTTATAAAGAATATCGAAATCTTTAATTAATATATTAATTATTTTATATCTATAATAGTCGAAGTCTTTATATTAGAAATTAATTGTTAGGATTAAAGCTTTAATAGCTAGTATATAGTTAATTAACAAGAATACTAGCTATGCAAAACTAACTATATATAGAAAATAAGTATAAGTACTATAAATGTCAAGACGCTAAACGTTACTTATAGTATACTCGAGACTAAAAGATAAAAATTCAAAAAGTAATTAAAAAGCAAAATCTATTTAGTTTAAAATTATAATATTATTTCTCTTTTCTATTTGCAAATTTCGACAAAGTAATATTAAATCTTTTAATTAGTATTTCTAGTTAATTTTAATTGATATCGAATATTTGTTAAATACAAACTTTAATTAATATTAAATATTTGTTAAGTATAAACTTCGATTAATATTAAATATATATTAGATATTATTTAACAATTAAAATTAAAATTTCTAATATGCGTTAAACAAGAAAATAAAATTGTTAAGTAAAAAGAGTAATCGAAAATTTTAAAATAAAATATAAAAAAAACAATAATATGCAAAGCAAAAAGTATATATATTGCAAGTAATATTCTAGTTAATTCTTAATTATCTTTAATTAGTTAAACACATTTATTAAATACAATCTAGTATTTAAAATTAAATGTCGAATAATTGTTAAGCAATAAAAATCGAGTTTTAAGCAATTGTTAAACAATAAATATTAAGTTTCGAACAATTTATTAAACAACAACAAGATTAAGAAAGAAAAAAGATAAATAAATTTTAAAAAAATATTAAATATAAAAAAATTAAAGAGAGTACAAAAGATTACTAACTCTAATTCTAAAAGAAAATCTAGATTATATAACGCAAAAATTGAAAAATTAATAACAAAATAAAGATCAATTAATTACGTAATTTTAGAAGAAATTAATAACAACAAAAGAAGTAACAATATCGAAAAGTTAAAATTTGTCGAATTTTAATTATATTTAAATACGTTTATCTAAACTTGCAATATAAAGAGAGAAAATAATATAAAAGTGTTTTGACAACAATTTATATACAATTGTATTGTAATATCGTAGCGCCAGCGACGCGCTAGCGCCTCAGAGTATAGCAGGGCACGTAATCTCAAGTGTCTATAGAAGTCTCAAATAGTATAACATTTCTTTTCTAGTTAAATAGCGAGAAATAGGCTCGCACGTTATAGCAAGTATTAGATAGAAAGAAAGCTCGTCTCTTGTTGTTCTTCAACAATTAGTTCTACTACTATCTACTCTCTATAGTTAAGACATAGTAATACAAGTCTATTATATCTTACGTCTTTTATATCTTAGTGCGCTAACAAGAAGCAAACGCATTTGCATTTTACAATTCTAATTGTTCTATCTTTCGAAAAGAAAGACTTAAAGCGTAATAATATTATGTCGAACTATAGTAGCTTAAGTTACGATAACTATTTGATTACTAAATTAGAGTTTAAAGACTTTAATATCTCTCGAGATAACAATCGTTTACGAAACGCTAGCAAAAATAATTCTCGCTAGCGTAACAATAATAAAGAAAAGAGCTTAACTACAATTAGAGCTTCAACTTTATATTAATAGATAAAAATCTTAATAACAAAGATTCGAGATTTGCAAAATGCTTAGCAGACTCAAGCTATAATAATTGAACAAACAAACTCTTAAGTTTTACAACTTGTTATTGCTTTGTTATTAATAATATTTAAGTTTCTAAAGTTTAAAAAACTAAAATTGTACAAAAGTTAAAGCGTAAGTAAGTATATTATTTAATTTTAAAAAATCGACATTAATATAATGCAATTCTTAACGTACTTTATTACGAATATAAACAAAATTCTCTATTATATACTATTTTTGAAAAACAATATTGCTATTCAATAATATTTAAAAACAAACAATAGCGCTAAGTTAAAGAGCAAGATCTTTAAAGAATTTAGAAAGTTTCTATTAAATTTAATAGTTAATCTTGCTAATTGTCGCCTTTTTGTCTACGAAAGATAAAAGATTACTAGATAGAAATCAAATTAAAAGATAATTGTTTTTAAGAAATATCTAGATAAGTTAAAGATCTATCTATTGTCGCTTTTAAAAAAGCATAAAATCTATATATTTCTAGTTAAGCTTAAGTTAAATTTGAAAGTAAAAATCCTAAATATTAATACAATATCAAATACTTGCGATAAGCTTTTAACTATAATTATTATACAAAAATAAATACTAAATCGCATTTGCAAAGTAGATATAAGTAGCTTCGAAAATTAGCAAGTTACAAAAAGCTTTAATGTCTCTTTAGACAAATCTTATTAAAATTGTCGCTCAAACAATATTAACAAATTTATTAAGAGCAAGAAGTTATATATTTTTAAGAATTTGTTAACGTCGCGCAAACAAATCTACAAGATTAATAATGCGAATTATTTAAAAAGTATTAAATGCTTTGAATGCTATAAAAAGAAGCATTACAAAACAAACTATTTTAATAAATACAAATAGAACAAGTCTATTGTTGTTGCTATTATTACAATAAATACGAAAAAAAATTAAGCTTTGTCGACGTCTTGCAAGCGAAGCAAAAAAGACAAATAAAAACAATAAATTTAATTTTAGTAAAAAATTGAACTCGACTCTTTAATAACAAACGTCAAATTATAGATCTAGTCGATTTAAGAGCTAAGATTAATCTTATTAATTATATCTATATAGTGCAATAGGAATTGCAATCTATATTTGCTATCTTATTAATATCAAATTTTCTTGATAACAATAATTGTTTTTGTTACAACGTCTATAAATTGATTTATTACTTAATTAACTTATAAGATTAGTATCAAGAATATATTATCTTGTTCTACTTAATAAAATATATAGACTCTAATCTTATATTAGATATATCAATGTTATTTAAGCAAGATATATTGATTAATTCAAAGACGCAAAGCTAGCGATTTAAGATCTTAAATAAAAAATTAAAGATAGTCGATCTCAAACAATTTGTTTTAGATTTTGCTAAGTATAGCACAATTTATACAATTGTTTGCGTTAATATTACGAAGATATTAAGCAAAAAATTAACAAAGTTTAAGATTCTTAAAGAATTAAGAAATCTAGAAGATATCTATAATAATAAATTGACTAAAATTCTATTAGAATTGAGAAGAGAAGATTACGTTATTAAGTTTCAAAATAATAAAGAGTTATTGTTTATATCTCTTTATAATTTTTTACAAAACAAGCTAGCAATACTTCGACAATATCTTAATAATATGTTAGCAAAAGATTGAATTAAGCATTTAGTTTTGTTTGCAAGCGTCTCTATTCTATTTGTATTAAAATTGAACAATAGATTATATTTATACGTCGACTATAAAGACCTAAATGCGATTACTATTAAAAATCGTTATTTATTGTCTCTAATTATAAAAACGCTAAATTGTCTATACAAAGCAAAGCGCTTTATCGTCTTAGATCTAAAGAACGTCTACTATTGCATTTGTATTAAACGCGATAATAAGTAAAAGACAATGTTTCGCATATGCTATAAGCATTTCGAGTACTAAGTTATGCCATTTAAACTAGCAAACGTATTTGCAACTTTTCAAATCTATATTAATAAGACGTTGCAAGAGCTAATCGATATAACTTGCGTAATTTATATAGATAATATACTTGTGTATAGCAATAATCTAGCGAAGCATTAATATTATATTAGACAAATGCTAAAATATCTTTGCGAGTATTCGCTATACGTTAATCTAAAAAAATGTAAATTTAATACTATCAAAATTAAATTTTTAAGCTTTATTGTATCTCTAGAAGATATATAGATAAACTTAAAAAGAATCAAAACAATTAAAAAATAATTTAAATCAAAAACTTATTGCAAGCTCTAGATATTCTTGAGTTTTGTAAACTTTTATAGATACTTTATATATTACTATTTGAAAAGAGTTATCTCTCTTATTAGTCTATTAAAAGAAAGTAAAAATAACAAGAAATTTGATTCTTTTGTTTGATCGAATAAAGTAGAGCAAACATTTCGCCAACTTTGCAATATCTTTATATCGACTTTACTACTTTGTTATTACAATTCGAACAAGAAGATAAAAGTAAAGATTAACGCGTCTAATTTTGCAATTGCGAGCATTCTAAGTTAACAAAATAACAACGAAAATTGGCGCTTAATAGCATTCTAATCGCGAAAAATAATTTCGACGAAACAAAATTATAAAATATATAATTAGAAATTGCTAACTATTGTAATTGCTTTTAAGCAATAAAGATACTATTTAGAAAGCAATACTTATCTTATTGAAGTATAATCGAATTATAATAATCTTAAGAGATTTATAAATTAAAAGAAGCTAAACTTAAGACAAGCTTATTGAGCGCTTAAGTTAATCGTCTATAACTTTGAAATCTTTTATTGTTTAGATAAGAAAAACTCGACGAATAAACTATCGAAACGTCTCAATTATAAAGAGATCTTATTGTTGAATACAAGATTGCTACTAATGTTGCAAAACAAATTGATGTTGTTGTCTAACAAAGATTTGTTAATGCAAAGCAAGCAAAAGATATTAAGTAATCTAATTCTTATATCTCAAAATAAGCTAGCATTGTTGTTTGACGAAAAGTTGTTGACACAAAGCAAACAAAAGATATCAAATAATTTGATCTCTATATTATAATTAGCAGGAGTATCTACTAGTAACGCGAATATTCTGCAATTATAAAGTAGAAAGAAAGTTCTTAAGAAACTAGCACTTCTATTTTAACTAACTAGTGTATAAATTGTTATCTCAAAAAAAGTAATTAGAGATATGTCAAAGAAATTGTATAAGAAATCTTAAAGATTAATAAAATTCTTAATAAAGAATCTCTAGACTAAAGATACTTAGATCAAAAAAATTCGAATTAAAATCAAAAAATTGTCTTATTGCAAACAAAAGATATAAATTCTAGATTAAAAGAATCTTGTTAAATATAATAAACTACTTTATATTTTAAGAGATATAACTATTAAAAAGAAGTTAATTCGCAAAAACTATAACAACTCTTTAGCAAGACATTTTGAAATTAAGAAAACTCTAAATTTACTTTAGCAAAAATATTTCTAATTTGTTTGCAATAAATAGATAAAAGCGTATATTAAAATATGTGATGTTTGCTAACGTATCAAAGTTTCTTGTTATAAATTATATAATAAGCTTCGATTCTTATTTATTGCAAAGAAATTATAAAAGAAAATTATTATAAACTTTGTAACAAGTTTGTCGTCAAATAAGTATTATAAAGTTGTATATAACTTGATTTTCGTAATAGTCGATTGTTGTACAAAAATAACTAAGTATATACTTGTAATTATTAGAATTGATATCGCAAAGTTAGCGAAAGTATTTTTCGATAAAATTGTCTTATATTTTGAAATGTTAACTAACATAGTAAGCAACAAGAAATTTGTCTTTACTAGTATTTTCTAGTTCGCAATATATTTTTATGTACAAATTAAAAAACAATTAAGTATTGTCTTTTATTTTTAAACAAATAATTTAATCAAACAACAAAATTAAACTCTTAAATACTATCTTCGCATTTACGTTAACGCTAAATAGACAAAATAGACAAATCTATTGTTAATAGCAGAATTTGTCTACAACAATAGCTACTACGTCTTAGTTAAAGCTTTGTTGTTCTACTTAATATACAATTACAATTTGGAGATTTACTATAAAGTTAAGAACAACTTTATTGAAAAAAAGATATTGTTGATATAGAAACGCGTAAAACAACTTTATAATCTAAGAAAAATTCTAGCAAGATATCTTGAAAACGCTATTACGCAATAAACGAAGTACTACAATAAAAAATATAAGTTAAAGAGCTTTGTTGTAGAAGAATTAATTATACTCTTAATTAGAAATCTAAAACAAAAGAGATTTAGCAAGAAGATATTGCACAAGTATATTATTTTATTTAGAATTAAAAACAAGATTAAAACGCAAATTTATTGTCTTACTCTATTTAATATCTATTAAATTTATAATACTTTTTATATTTTACTTTTGAAGTTATATTTGTATTGCGTTAACAATTAATAGACAAAACAAATATTGCAAGTCTTAGAACTTGTTAATAACAAAATTTAATAAAAGATTAATTTTTTTTTAGACAAGATTAAGTTAAAGAGACAAATATAATATAAGATTAAATAAATAAATTAAGACAAAGAGTACAATTAATAATTAAAAGAAAAGTCTCTAGATAATGTTAATAAGCTGCGAAAAAACTTTAAGAAATAAGTGTATAGCAAACGAAAGCAAAAAAGATAGCGCAATACGTATTGCGACAACAACAATTATATTAACAATAACTTGCTCAATAGAATATTGCGCAATTGTTATTATATCGTTGTTGTATAATTAAATTATATAGAAAGATCTCTTTATTTTGTTATACAAGATGCTAGAAATAATAAAGTCGCTCCTCTTAACATAAATACTTAAAATATAGTTCGAAAACAAAACTACTCTATTATTGTTAATTAGTCGACAACGTATTGTAACAACTTAACAAGTTCTTAATATTTTATCGAATTTGTTTTAAAATAACTAGAGAAAGTTTTCGAATTTATTCGAAAATAAATTGTCGAATTTCTTAGAATCAATTATAGACAAGTCTTCAAAATTGTTCGAAGTATTTATATTATTTCGAGAAAGACAAATTATAAGAAATTTATTTTGCACAATTTTTTTTGTCTTTGTTACAAACTTGTTCTTGCTACTTGTACATATTTTTGCATTCTTTATTTTCTAAAAAATATATAAGCGAACAAAGCGCAAACGAAATTAAAATAGAAAACTTACTATATTTTTATTTAACAATTTTGTTAACAACTTAGAGTTAATAATAGATCTTATCGCAAAGTTGTAAGACTTTGCGAAAAAATCTTTTAAACTTGTTCTATTTAGATTAACAATAAACTTAAAAACAACTTGTCTCAACTTTGTTTTCTTTATCTTTATCGACAATTTGTTCTTGTTTTTGTTTTTGTTTTGCTTCAAATTCTAAATATATATTAATAAAGTGTTAAATAGCAAACAAAAATACTTATCTTTAATACTCTTTTAAAAAGTAGATTAATTAGTTGTTGCATCTTAGCGAAAGCTTTATCTTAAATTATTTTTGTTTTTGCAAGCTTTTGTTCAAGTTTAATTTAACGCTCTTAAGCGAGAGTTAAATTTTGCTTAAGTTGTCGAATACAAGATTGAGCTTAATTTGTTGTTAATAAAATAAATTCTTTATTGCGTTATTAACTCTTTATTGCGCAAACTATACTCTTTTGCATATGCTCTATATATTTGGTAATTGTATTCTCTATCTTAAGCTCTTTGCAATAATCGATAACAAAATTCTTTATACTATCTCGAAAGCGTTTAACAAACTAATAAATATTAGCAATTGTTGTATTGTAGACACGAGTAAAATTTATTGCAATACAACAATTTAATTTGCAATAAAAAATCTTGCATCAAATATAGATACTTCTTTTCTCGCAAATATATATATACTTGCTTACGCAAGTTATATACAAGAGATTATTACAAATTATAATATATTAATATTGTAGACAACAAAATGTCGAGATTGTTTACTCTTTTATTCTTTCGATCTCTCAAAAAATGTAGTTGAAAAGACAGAAAAAAAAGAAGCGAAAGATATATTAATTTAAGATTTGCACTATATATATAAGTTTTACGCATTGTTGTTTTTGCAACAATTTACTTATAGCAATAAAGCAATTGCAATTGAGAAAAATATAAGAAAAAAGAAAGAAAAGAAAAGAGAAATAACAATATTTATATTTATAATTTATCTAGTATCTGCGCAACGCTAATTTTACTTTGAATTCTATTTAGAATTCTAACAACAACAAACGGCAAAGCAATAATATATTATAAATTATTATTGTTGTTATTACATTGTTTTACAAGTTGTGTTAAATTAAAGTATAGATTTACTTCTATTAGATAGAAGACTCTTTTTCTCTTAATTTTCAAAGAGATTTGAGAAGATTTTTAACAAGCTCTTGCAACGTTAACGCTTAGCAAACGCTTTTGTCTTTAATAAGATTGATACAACTTCTTATATTATTGAAGATTAGTACTTTAAAAAAGAAGATAACTATAATATTGTAGCGCTAGCGACGCGCTAGCGTTTTAAAATATGGCAAAGTATATAATTCTAAGTGTCTATAAAAGTCCCAAATAGCACAACATCTCTTTTCTAATTAGATAGCAAAAAATAGGCTCGCACGTTATAGCAAGTATTAGATAAAAAGAAAGCTTATTCTTTGTTGTTCTTTAACGATTAGTCCTACTACTATTTATCCCCTATAGTTGAGACATAGTAATACAAGTCTATTATATCTTACGTCTTTTATATCTTAGTGCGCCAGCGAGAAGCAGGCGCATTCGCATCTTACATATATATATATTTAGAAATATTAAATTAATTCTAATTTAAAGAATTTTTAGAAAAAACAATTATAAAATATCTAGCAAAAATACTATAAAGATAACAACAAAAATCTCAAATATATAGTAATTAATTTTTAGCAATAATAATATATTAGTAATATGTTTTTAAGATTCTTGTTAAATACAATTAAAGACAAAATAATATATTAAATTTAATTTTAATTGCAAATATATAATAAATAACTTTTAATAATAGTAATATATTAGCAATATATTTTCGAGATTAATTGTAGATATAACAACAAAAGCTATAGATATATATTAAACAATATTTAGACAACAATAATAATAGAATACAAAAATATATAAATACAAATTATTCTATTTATTAGATTTTTAATTAAGAGATATTTTAAATATCTAGTAAGATTTTGTTGTATTAGAATATTAATAATAAAAGTTAACAATAAAGTTAGAGCAATTGTTAGCTATAAAGTAATCTAATTATTTAGATCTATTATTGTAGTTTGTATAACTTGTAAAAAAAATTTAATATTGTAGTATTTTGCGTTTGTAATTAGTAACAATTAGATTTAAATTTATATTATTATTATTTTTGCGCATATTATATTGTAATATCTCGATACTTTTAATATAGTATTCGAAATTGTTGTTAATATTGTTAACAATATTAACAAACAACAAAAATTTAATTTATTAATTTAACAAAAATTTGCTCTTGTTAAAATACAAAAGTTATAAATAAAATACTAAATAAATTTTTATTAATTTAAACAATTCTAGTTTGTAAATATAATTGTTAATTATTTAAATAATTTTATAAAAATTTGTATTTTTATACTTTAAAGATTTATATAATTGAGTTGTTTTAATATTTTAAATATTAAATATAACTTAATTATTAATTTTAAATTTCGAGATTGCAACGCATTTACAATTAGCAAATTTTATTTATTTAATTTAAGTTTAAATAAGTTTTTAACAAAAAAAGTCTTGCAAAATTTTAATTTTTTTAACAATTTTATTAACGTTCTTTATATTGCGACAAGCTTCGAACATAATATTGTTAAAAAAAATTATAAATAATTTTAAATCTAATTGTAACAAATAATTTTTAATAACAAAAAATAATAATAAGTTAGTAGATTTGCTAATATAACTATTTGCAATAAATTTAACAATAATAAAATAATTAATCTAGTTATTCTAATTATATTGTATATATATTCGAAGATATTATTTAAAAGCAATATTAATATTTTCGATTTAATTATTAATTTCTAAGTAAAACGCAATTAACAATTTAGATTTAATTTCTAATCTTTTGCAAAAATATTGCTAGAAGTAAACAATAAATTAAGTATCTTTGTTAAAAACAATAATAATTAGAAAACTCTTAATATATTAGACAAAATTAATAAAAATCTAAATTACAATTTTAATTTTTAAAGAATCTATAGATATAAACTTCTTATTTTTAAATAATTTATTAATTACTACTAAAATATACTAGAAGATCTTTTCTTTATAATAATATAACAATAGAGAGATAATAAAGTTGCAAAATATATTTTGCTAATAATAATTAAAAATAGACAAAAACTTTAGTAAATTATATTTATATTTGTAATATAATTTAATATATTTGCAAATTAAATAACTTTTAACGTATTTTTTGATATTTAAATACAATATAAATCAATAATAGTAATACTATACTTTTTCGAGAGTAGTTGTTCGATCTAGATATTTAATATTCAACAATTTATACTAAAATCTAATTGTTTTAACTTAAAAAATATTATTTGTATTTTAAGATATATATATTTTGTCTTAAATAAATAAGTATTTAATATTAATTGTTAAATATTTAATTATTATACAATTTTCGAATTTTAGTTTAATTGTCTTGCGAAAAATAATTAAAATCTTTTGTTTATTAGTTTTTTTAATTTAAATAATTTGTCTTATTTTTTTGTTATACAAGTATATCTTTAATATTTGTTAAATAAGAATTTCGAAATTAAGTTTTATTTTAAGCTTTTTTTCTTTTGTTAAATTAATTGCAACAACAATCAAAAATTAAATTGTAAAAAAAATTGCAAATATAAATAATTAAGTTATAAATAAAACAAATATATTTAAGAAAAAAACAAAATTAACAATTAAAAACAATAAAATTATAAACTAAGAAATTGTAAATACAACAATAATAAACAAAAAAACTAAGAGTAGAAATCTAACAAAACAAAGTTTATCTTGTTAAAATAATACAAATATTGTAGATAATAAAAATATAAATAATTCTATATCTTTGTTAGTTATTAGCAAAATTTAAATAAACTTTTTGCAAACTTTTGCAATTCTTTTATTAACAATTAGTTTAAACTTAATAAAATTTTAAAATAAATAAATTAATTTTGCTACTAAATTGTAAATAATATTTAATAATAACAAAATTAATATAATAACTTTAGTTATATCTAATTCTAAGTTATATTATTTAAGAATTGTTTATTATTAAAATTAATTGCGAAAATTGTTTTTGTTAAAAAACAAATTTTGTAATTGTTTAATTAAATTGTTTAACTTTGTGTCTAGTATATTTAGTTAATAGATAATCTTAAAGTTAAATTTAAATAAAAATTTAATTTAACAAACTTAATAACAATTAAGTTGTTTAATAGTTATAAAATATTTTAAAGTGCAATAATTAATAATAATCTTAATAGATTGTTTAATAAATATATTAGTATACTTTAAATATTACTTCTTAAAAGCACAAACAATAATTAACAATTTTTTGTTATAGATTTTGTAATTGTACTTTGCGAACAATATAATTTTAAATATATAAATTATCGAATAAAGTAATTTATTTAAGCTTATTTGCGAAAGCACAACAATAATTACAAAATTAAAAATATTGTTTTCGATCTAGATTTCTAAGTTAAAATCGAAATAATATAAGATAAATTAATCGATAAAAACTTGTTTAAGAGTTTTGAACGCAAGATTTTTAAAATTGTTAAATTGTTATAAAAAATTAAGACTTTTATTCTTAAGTTTACTAAACGCTAACAAAGATTTAACTAGATTTAAATAGTTATAAATAAATTGTTAATAGAAGTTAACAAAATTTAGAAAGATCTATATATTATATATACAAATAAAAGTTTTCTATTTAAAAATATATTTAATTTTCTTAAAATTTATTCGAATTTTCTTGATAATAATAATTAAATCTAAATATTTAATTTGTTTAATAAAGAAAATATATTTATTAATATCTAAATAAAGACTTGCGTTATAAAGCTTAATAAAAACTTTGTTTATATAATTCTTATATTTTGTCTCGATATTACTATAGATTAAAATATTATTTATATAAATAATACAAAAATTGTCTAGATAAAGACTAAGAGTCTTATTAATAAAAGACTAAAACATAATTAAGATATTATATAGTTTAAAAAATATAACAACATACTTAAATAAATTGTAACAAATAATAAAGATTGTCTTATATTTATTATTAAAATATATTCGAATTTTGTTAAAAACAACAATAATATTAAACTTGTTATAGTATTTAATTTTGTATAATTGTTGCAAGATTTCTTAAATTAATAATAAAATATTGCAATTCTTAATTATTAAAATATTAAAAATTTTATAATTTATATAAATGCGCAAATTCTTATTAGACTTCTTAATTATAAAGATAAAAACAATATATTATAAGATATTGTTGCAAATTTAATTTTTGTTTTTTATATTATTTAAATAGACTCTAATAATTTCTTTTTTTTAACAAAAAATATTATAGACTTTTTTGATTAAAAAAGTTGCTTTTAAAACAAAATTAATAGTATAATTAATATTTCTATTTAATAATAGCTTGTTAGCTTTCTATAAATTAAAGAGCTTAATCTAGTATTTAAATTTTAAATATATTTGCTTCTTTAATTATTTTAGATTAGAAGAATCTTATTTAAGTTTTGTATAAAACTTATTGTAATTATTAAAAATAATAATTGTAATATTTATTATAATATTGTTGTCTATAGTGCAAGCTAAATATCTATTTTTTTTTTAATTAATTTAGTATAATAAAATACTTAAATAATATAATAACTATTTTGTAACTTTCTTTGTTAACAAATTTTAAAAATATAGAGATATTTATTTAACAAATATTAATTTTATTAAAAGATTTCGAAAATAAATATTTTAATTGTTTGTATTAATTGCTAAAAATCTCTAACAATTGTTAATCTAATAAATAGTACTTTATATAATAATCAAAATTAAACTTGAAAAATTGTATATTATTTTTAATTTGTATATTATACTTTTTAATTTAAAATATATCGAAAATAATTGCAAATTATTCTAGTTCAATTATTAAATATTATAAGATATTAATATATTTGCTAAAATTAACAATAACTTAAACAATATAAATAATATTAGAGACAAATTTGTTATCGACTAGATACAATTTAATAGAATTTCGAAATAGTATAATAGAAAGTTTATAAAGTTTAACAAACTTTCTATTTACAAAAATTCTATTAAAGACTTCGATATTAATAAATAGTATTATTTTAATATAATATTTATTAAAAAGCAAGTAAATTTAATTTGAACAAATCTTAATATAAAAATCTAGTTGTTAATTGTTAAATAACTTATTGTTAATAGCGCTAAAATTAAATTTAATTTCGATAAACAAAATTTTATTTTGTAAATTAAATATAATTTTAAACTCTTTTATTGTTTTTTGTATAAGTGTTAACTTCTATCTTAAACTACAATTCTTGTTAGAAATATTTAGTTTTTTAATTTGCTAAAATTATCTAAATTGTTATTTAAAATATTAAAAAAACTATTTTCTCTAAATATTATTAATTCGAAGTTGCTAATATTATAAATTTTAAATTTAACAAAAACTTTATTTTTAATTTTAGCTAATTTGTTTTTGCAAAAGATATTCTTATAATACAATCTATATTTTAACTTAAAATATTTTCGATAAAAATTAAAAGACTTAATTTTGTTTTTAAAAACTTAGAGTTATATTTCTATATTTTGTTTTTAATTGCAAATAAAGATATATATACTAAAATTATTAATATTGCAAATATTTGTATTAATATATTTAAAAAGCTTAAAAATATTAATATAATTATTATACTTATTAATACTATTAATAGATTATATATAAATAAAAGTTCAAATAATAATCGAATAAAATCTCTTTATTTGCTAAAGTTTTAAATCGATTTTACAAATTAATCTAATAAGTTAATTTAAAATAATATAATTTGTTAAAATAATATAGCAATTTTAAAGTTTATAACTTAAATTTTTGTTAAATTAATATATTTTATTAACTTCTAATATAGAAATTCTAATTGTTGTAGATATAAAGCGATTAATATATTAATTAAAGATTTTGATATTTTTTATAACAAATTCGAGCAATATAATCTTAACAAAGTTATATTGTTTTTTATCTAAATTATTTTATTAAATATTTAAATCTTTAAGCAAATTATCTATTGTTAAATAAGAATTAACAAATTTATTAAACAAACAATATTTAATTTCTTTAAAAATATTGTTAATAATTTTAATAACAATAAGATTAAATTTAGTTTTTTTAAAGATAAAATATTAAAAAATACTATTAAACTTAAAAACTAATACAATAATTTATTATTTAAACTTTTTAAGATTTTTAGTAAAAACAAAAGAATTAAAAAAGTATCTATTGTTTTTTATATTTTGTAGTTTCAATTTAAGATTACAAACAAAATAAATATTGTTAAATCGATTTTTTACTTATAAGTTAAATTTATAAAAATAATTATATTTGTTGTTGTTATTAAAGTTGTAAATTATATAAGTAGACTTAATAAATACAATTTTTTTATTTTAAGAAAAAGAAAACTTTTGTTCTAGTTAATATATAATAGCTTTAAACAAATTGTATTAAGCTAAAATATTATTGCGCTTTTATTAAAAACAATATATTGTTTTGTTGCAAATACTTATTGTTAACTTTGTTTAATTTAAATAAATTTGCAAAAAATTAATTTGAATTTTTAACTAACAAACAAAATTAAAATTAATTTTTTTATTAATTTAAAACTTAACAATAATAATACTATTTTTATAAAGTAATCGAAATTATTTTTTTATATCATTTTTAATTGCTTTCTAAAGAAATTAAGATATTTTTATTAATTTTTGTTAAAATTGTTAAATTAATTAACTAAAGTACAATATTAATTTAATTTTTTTTTGTTTTTTTTTAAATATATTTGTTACAAAATTAAGCAAAACTACTATCTAGCAATTAATATATTAAAAATCGAATTAATATATCTAGCAAATCTATATTGTTAAACAAATTTAATTTATTTAGTTTGTTAATTATAATTTTGTAAAAATTAAATTAAACAAACAACAAAAATTCGAATATATCGTATTTAAATAAATTAAAGTGCTCTTTGAATTCTAAATTGTTTTTAAAATTATTTTAATTTAATAAAGAATTTACAAAATAATAATTGTAACAAAAAACAATATTAATATTTAATTAATCTTTATTTATCGAAAATTTCTTAAATAATTTGCGTTTTTTGTTAGAGTTAAATTTAACTTTGTTTTTTAAAACTAATTTTTTGTTAATTATATTGCAAATATAGATAAAATGCAAATAATACAAATATTTGTAAACAAAAATAAAAACTCGAAATTAAATATATTTAAGATTATACAAATATTAAATAATTTATATTATTTGCGAAACAAAATTTTCGATATCAAAAATAAGTATTGCTTGAAGTATTGTTTTGTTGCGTAGCAAATTTTCTAATATACAAAGACAAAAATATTGTTTAAAAACAACAATAAAATTGTATTGTAATTGTTGTTTTAGTAGATTTATTAATCTTATTTTAGTAGATTTATTAATTTTATTCTAGCAAATTTATTGATTTTATTTTAGCAAGTTTATTAAGTCGAAGTTAAAACAATTTGTTGTCTCTTTATTCTAACAAATTTATTAATTTTATTCTAGCAAATTTATTGAGTTGTAGCTAGAACAATCTATTGTTTATTTTTTTTAGCAAAATTACTAAAGAATTAACAAAATTAAATATTATTAAATTAAATATTAATTAAAAGATATTTATTGTCGCAATTTAATTACGCTTTGCAAAGCGTTTATTCTAGTAACTTTATATTTAGAATTGCTTTAGTAACTTTGTGTTTAAAATTACTTTAATAATTTTGTATCTAAAGTATGTCTCAAAGAAAAAAAATTAACAAATATAAATATCTTTAAGATACGATTTGCAAAATTGTATTTAAAAAAATAGCTAATATTATATTAGAATTAGAGCTTTAATAACTAGTATATAGTTAATTGACAAAAATACTAGCTATACAAAACTAACTATATATAAGAAATAAGTATAAGTACTATAAATATTAAGACGCTAGATATTACTTGTAGTATATCTAAGACTAGAGAACAAAGACTCGAAAAGTAATTAAAGAGCGAAGTCTATCTAGTCTAGAACTATAATATTAATAGAATATATTAATTTAACAAAGATTTAAACTATAGATTTCAAAGTTGCTATATTATTTTAACAAACTATATTATTTTAAATTAACTTGTTAGATTAATTTGTAGAATCAATTTTAAACTTTAACAAATAAAAAGTTTTTGTTTAACAATTACTTAAACTTCTATCTATATACAAATTATTAATAGTATTAATAAACAAAATAATTGTATTAGTATCTCTAAACTCTTTAAATATATTAATACAAATATTTGCAATAATAGTAATTTTAATATATATATTTCTACTTGCAATTAAAAACAAGATATAGAAATATAATTTTAAATTTTTAAAAACAAAATTAAATCTTTTAATTTTTGTCGAAAATATTTTAAATTAGAATATAGATTATATTATAAAAATACTTTTTGCAAAAACAAATTAGTTAAAATTAAATTTTTTTTTTATTAAACTTAAAACTTATAATATTAGCAACTTCGAGTTAACAATATTTAGAAAAAATAGTTTCTCTAATATTTTAGATAACAATTTAGATAATTTTAGCAAATTAAAAAATTAAATATTTTTGATAAGAGTTGCAATTTAAAATAGAAACTAATATTTATAAAAAAAACAATAAAGAAGCTTAAAATTATATTTAATTTATAAAATAAAATTTTGTTTATCGAAATCGAATTTAATTCTAATATTATCGATAACAAGTTATTTAACAATTAGCAATTAGATTTTTATATTAAAATTTGTTTAAATTAAATTTATTTGTTTTTCGATAAATATTATATTAAAACAATATTATTTATTGATATTAAGATCTTTAATAGAGTTTTTATTAATAGAAAGTTTGTTAAGTTTTATAAACTTTTTATTATATTATTTTAAAATTCTATTAAATTGTATTTAGTTAATAACAAATTTGTCTCTAATATTATTTATATTGCTTAAATTATTATTAATTTTAACAAATATATTAATATCTTATAATATTTAATAATTAAATTGAAACAATTTGCAATTATTTTTAATATATTTTAAATTAAGAAATATAATATATAAATGAAAAACAATATATAATTTCTTAAGTTTAACTTCGATTACTATATAGAGTATTGCTTGTTAGATTAATAGTTGTTAGAGATTTTTAACAATTAATATAAGCAATTAGAATATTTGTTTTTAAAGTCTTTTAATAAAATCGATATTTGTTAAATAAATATTTTTGTATTTTTGAAATTTGTTATTAAAAAAAACTACAAAATAGTTGTAATATTGTTCGAATACTTTGTTATACTAAATTAATTGAAAAAATAATAATAGATATCTAACTTGCATTATAGACAACAATATTATTATAAATATTGCAACTATTATCTTCGATAATTACAACAAGTTTTATATTAAATTTAAACAAAATTCTTTAAATATAAAATAACTTAAAAAACAAATATATTTAAAGTTTAAACAATAAATTAAACTTTTTAATTTGCAAGAAATTAACAAGTTGCTATTTAATAAAAATATTAATTATATTATTAATTTTGTTTTAGAAACAACTTCTTCGACTAAAAAAGTTTACAATATATTTTGTTAAAAAAATAAAATTATTAAAATCTATCTAAATAATATAAAGAATAAAAATTAAATTTGCAATAATATTTTACAATATATTGTTTCTATTCTAATAATTAAGAAGTTTAATAAAAATTTGTATATTTGTATAAATTATAGAGATTTTAATATTTTAACAATTAAAAATTACAATATTTTATTGTTAATTAGAGAGATTTTGCAACAATTATATAAAATTAAGTACTATAATAAGTTCGATATTATTGTTGTTTTTAACAAAATTCGAATATATTTCGATAACAAATATAAATTTTTTTTATTATTTATTATAATCTATTTAAGTATATTATAATATCTTTTAAATTGTATAATATCTCGACTATATTTTAGTTTTTTATTAATAAAATTTTTAGTCTCTATTTAAACAATTTTTGTATTATTTATATAGATAATATTTTAGTCTATAGTAATATCGAGAAAAAATATAAGAATTATATAAACAAAATTCTTGCTAAACTTTATAACGCAGATTTTTATCTAAATATTAATAAATTTTTTTTTTTAATTAAACAAATTAAATATCTAAATCTAATTATTATTATTAAAAAAATTCGAATAAATTTTAAGAAAATCAAATATATTCTTAAGTAAGAAATTTTTATTTGCGTATACAATATATAGATTTTTTTAAATTTTATCAATTTTTATTAACAATTTATCTATAACTATTTAAATCTAATTAAATTTTTGTTAATATTTAATAAATTTAAGAACAAAACTTTTAGTTTTCTATAACAATCTAACAATTTTAAAATTTTTGTATTCAAAACTTTTAATTTTTTTTTTATCAATTAATTTACTCTATATTATTTCGATTTTAATCTAAAAATCTAAATCGAAAACAATATTTTTAATTTTATAATTGTTGTTATGCTCTTGCAAATAAGTTTAGATAGATTGCTTTATTTAATAATCTATATATTTAAAATTATATTATTTGCAAAGTACAACTACAAGATTTATAACAAAAAACTATTAACTATTGTTTGTATTTTTAAAAAATAATATTTAAAGTATATTAATATATTTATTAAGCAACTTATTAAAATTATTATTAATTATTGCAATTTAAAGTATTTTATAACTATTAAGTAACTTAATTATTATTAAGTTTGCTAAATTAAATTTTTGTCTAATTTTAATTTTAAAATTATTTATCGATTAAATATACTAAATATAAAATTAAAAAATTTAATTAAACAATTGCAAAATTTGTTTTTTAATAAAAATAACTCTTGCAATTAGTTTTAACAATAAATAGTTTTTAAATAATATAATTTAGAATTAGATATAATTAAAGTTGTTATATTAATTTTGCTACTATTAAATATTATTTACAATTTAATAGCAAAATTAATTAATTTATTTTAAGATTTTATCAAGTTTAAACTAATTACTAACAAAAAAATTGCAAAAATTTGTAAAAAATTTACTTAAATTTTATTAATAGTTAACAAAAATATAGAATTATTTATATTTTTATTGTTTGCAATATTTGTATTACTTTAACAAAATAAATTTTGTTTTATTAAATTTTTTTTTTAAATTTTTTATCTATTATTGTTGTATTTATAATTTCTTAATCTATAGTTTTTTAATTTTTAATTATTAATTTTGTCTTTTTTTTAAATATATTTGTTTTATTTACAATTTAGTTATTTATATTTGCAATTTTTTTTGTAATTTAGTTTTTGTTTGCTATTGCAATTAATTTAACAAAAAAAAAGAAATCTAAAACAAAATTTAATTTCGAAATTTTTGTTTAACAAATATTAAAAATATATTTGTATAACAAAAAAATAAAATAAATAAAATAAATTAAAAAAATTAAAAAAATTAATAAATAAAAGATTTTAATTATTTTTTGCAAAACAATTAAATTAAAATTTAAAAATTATATAATAATTAAATATTTAATAATTAAAGTTAAATATCTATTTATTTAAGACAAAATATATATTTTTTAAAACAAAAATAATATTCTTTAAATCAAAATAATTAAATTTTAGTATAAATTATTAAATACTAAATATTCGAATTAAACAATTATACTTAAAAAATATTAAAAACTAGACTTAGAATTTCTATTAAAAAGATATCTAAATTAATAATTAAATAAAACTTAGATCTATACTAGATTTAATATATAAAATAAAAGACAAAAAAAATAAAAAAAAATAAAACAATATTAATTATATAAGATTGTAGACTTTATATTTAGCAAAAATTAATTTAGATTTAATCTAGTTTAATTTAGATTTAATTAAAATCGAATTTAGAAAATTAAACAAAATTAAAACAAAAAATTGTTTAATTAACAAATATAATTAACAAATTGCTAATCTAATATTATAACAAAAAAATATAGTATTACTACTATTAATCTATATTATATTTAAATATTAAAAAATATATTAGAAGCTATTCGATTTGCAAATATATTAAATTATATTGCAAATATAAATATAATTTATTAAAATTTCTATCTATTTTAGATTATTATTAATAGAATATATTTTGCAACTTTATTATTTTTCTATTGTTATATTATTATAAAGAATTTTTTTTTAGTATATTTTAGTAATAATTGATAGACTATTTAAAAATAAAAAATTTATATTTATAAATTTTTTAAAAATTAAAATTATTATTAAAATTTTTATTAACTTTGTTTAATATATTAAAAACTTTTTTATTATTATTATTTTTAACAAAGATATTTAATTTATTGTTTATTTTTAACAATATTTTTGCAAAAAATTAAGAATTAAATTTAAATTATTAATTGTATTTTATTTAGAAATTAATAATTAAATTAAAAATATTAATATTACTTTTAAACAATATCTTCGAATATATATACAATATAATTAGAATAACTAAATTAATTATTTTGCTATTATTAAATTTGTAATAAACAATTGTATTAGCAAATCTATTAATTTATTATTATTTTTTGTTACTAAAATCTATCTATTAAAATTAAATTTAAAATTATTCGAATTTTTTTTTTAATAATAGTATATTCGAAACTTGTTACAATATTAAAAATATTAATAAAATTATTAAAAAATTGAAATTTTGTGCAATTTTTTTTGTTAAAAGTTTGTCTAAATTTAAATTAAATAAGTAGAGTTTACTAATTGTAAATATATTGTAGTTTCAAAATTTAAAATTAATAATTAAATTATACTTAATATTCGAAATATTAAAATAACTTAATTATACAAGTTTCTAAAATATAAAAATATAAATTTCTATAAAATTATTTAAACTATTAATAATTATATTTACAAACTAAAATTATTTAAATTAATAAAAATTTGTTTAATATTTTATTTATAATTTCTATATCTTAACAAAAACAAATTTTTGTTAAATTAATAAATTAAGTTTTTGTTGTTTATTAATATTGTTAACAATATTAACAACAATAATTTTAAATATTATATTAAAAATATTAAAGTATTACAATACAATATATACAAAAATAACAATAATATAAATTTAAATCTAATTGTTACTAATTATAGACGCAAAATACTATAGTATTAAATTCTTTTTACAAATTATATAAATTACAATAATAAATTTAAATAGCTAAATTACTTTATAGTTAATAATTGCTCTAACTTTATTGTTAACTTTTATTACAAATATTTAGATATAACAAAATTTTATTAAATATTTAAAATATCTTTTAATTAAAAATCTAATAAGTAGAATAATTTGTATTTATATATTTTTTGCGCTCTTTTATTATTGTTGTTAAAATATTTTTTAATATATATTTATAGTTTTTGTTGTTATATTTAAAATTAATCTCGAAAATATATTATTAATATATTACTATTATTTAGACTAATCGTCGGGTCGGGTTTCGATTCCAACTATTGTAATCGACCCGACCCGACAGTTTCAACTCTAGGAATCGACCCGAAACCCAAGTCGATTCCTATTATTTTGGAATCGACCCGATCCGACCCGAGTCGATATTCGATTCCAATATTAGGAATCGAATCGAATTGTCAAGGAATCGAAAATTAGGTTATTATGCCAAGAATTACTAAAAATAGTATAAAATATTTTATTAATAAAATGCAATATTTGCATCTATAGGCTCTATAGACCTTATAGATGCAATTTATTAATAAAATGCAATATTTGCATCTATAGACTCTATAGATCTTATAGATACAATTTATTAATAAAATGCATTATTTGCATCTATAGGCTCTATAGAACGTATAGATGCGATTTAATTATTTTCTTTTTAAAAAGTAGTAATGCATTACTATAATGCATTACCTTATTATAATTTAAATAATTAAATATTATTAAATATATATTCACTATATATTAACTATATATTGACTATATATTGACTATTAATAAATTATATAATTATTTATATAGTCTTGGCGATTCGGGTCGGTTTTTTCGAATCGAGTTTCGATTTTAATTCTAGAAATCGATTCGATCCGACTCGGTTTTCGATTCCAACTTTAGGAATCGACTCGCCAAGACTTTCGGGTCGAATTGACCCGAATTGCCAAGATTCGAATCAATTAATCGACCCGAACTCGATTAATCGACCCGACGCGGTCAGTTTACTATTATTAAAAGTTATCTATTATATATTTGCAATAAAAATTAAATTTAATATATTATCTTATCTTCTATTGTATTTAACAAAAATTTCGAAAATATATTATTAATATATTATTATTGTTAAAAGTTAATTAATATATTATAGTTCTAGATTAAACAAACTTTGTTTTTTAATTATTTTTCAAATTTTCGTTTTTTAGTTTCGAGCATATTATAAATAATATCTAGCGTTTTAATATTTATAGTATTTATATTTATTTTTTGTATATAATTAGTTTTGTATAGCTAGTATTTTTGTTAATTAATTATATATTAGTTATTAAAGTTTTAATTCTAATATAATATTAGTTATCTTTTTAGATACAATCTTGCAAATTGTATTTTAAAAATATTTATATTTATTAACTTTTTTTTTTTAAAATACATTTTAGATATAAAGTTATTAAAATAGTTTTAGATACAAAACTACTAAAGCAATTCTAAATATAAAATTATTAAAATAGATACTTTGCAAAATATAATTAAGTTGCAACAATAAATATCTTTTAATTAATATATAATTTAACAATATTTAATTTTGTTAATTCTTTAGTAATTTTGCTAAAAAAAATAAACAACAAATTGTTTTAATTACAATCTAATAAACTTGCTAAAATAGAATTAATAAATTTGCTAAAATAGAAAAACAACAAATTGTTTTAACTTTAATTTAATAAGTTTGCTAAAATAAAATTAATAAATTTGCTAAAATAAAATTAATAAACTTGCTAAAATAAAATTAGTAAATTTGTTAAAATAACAATTATAATACAATTTTATTATTATTTTTAAACAATATTTTTTATTTTTGTATATTAAAAAATTTGCTATACAATAAAACAATACTTTAGACAATATTTATTTTCGATATTAAAAATTTTGTTTTGCAAATAATATAAGTTATTTAATATTTATATAATTTTAAATATATTTAATTTTAAATTTCTATTTTTTTTTACAAATATTTGTATTATTTGTATTTTACTTATATTTGCAATATAATTAACAAAAAATTAGTTTTAAAAAATAAAACTAAGTTTAGCTCTAGCAAAAATCGCAAATTATTTAAAAAATTCTTAATAAATAAAGATTAATTAAATATTAATATTATTTTTTGTTACAATTATTATTTTGTAAACTCTTTATTAAATTAAAATAATCTTAAAAACAATTTAGAACTTAAAGAGTATTTTAATTTACTTAAATATAATATATTTAAATTCTTATTATTTGCTTAATTTAATTTTTACAAAACTATAATTAATAAACTAATTAAATTAAATTTGTTTAATAATATAAGTTTGTTAAATATATTAATTTAATTATCGATATATTAATTGCTAAATAGTAATTTTATTTAATTTTATAACAAATATATTAAAAAAGAAAACAAAAATAAGTTAAATTAATAAAAAATATCTTAATCTTTTTAAAAAATAATTAAAAATAATATAAAAAAATAACTTTAATTATTTTATAAAAATAATATTATTATTGTCGAGTTTTAAATTAATAAAAAAATCAATTTTAATTTTATTTATTAGTTAAAAATTTAAATTAATTTTTTGCAAACTTATTTAAATTAAGCAAAGTTAATAATAAGTATTTGCAACAAAACAATATATTGTTTTTAATAAAAATACAATAATACTTTAGCTTAATACAATTTGTTTAAAGCTATTATATATTAATTAAAATAAAAGCTTTCTTTTTCTTAAAATAAAAAAATTATATTTATTAAATTTATTTATATAATTTACAACTTTAATAACAATAGCAAATATAATTACTTTTATAAATTTAGTTTACAAACAAAAAATTAATTTAATAATATCTATCTTATTTATAATTTTAAATTAAAGCTATAAAATATAAAAAATAATAAATACTTTTTTAATTCTTTTATTTTTATTAAGAATCTCGAAAAGTTTAAACAATAAATTACTATATTAATTTTTAAATTTAGCAATATTTTTCGATATTTTATTTTTAAAAAAATTAAATTTAGTCTTGTTATTATTAAGATTATTAACAATATTTTTAGAAAAATTAAGTATTATTTGTTTAATAGATTTGTTAATTTTTATTTAACAATAAATAATTTATTTAAAAATCTAAATATTTAATAGAACAATTTAAACAAAAAATAATATAATTTTGTTAAAATTATATTGCTTAAATTTGTTATAAAGAATATCGAAATCTTTAATTAATATATTAATTATTTTATATTTATAACAATTAGAATTTCTATATTAGAAGTTAATAAAATATATTAATTTAACAAAAATTTAAACTATAAATTTTAAAGTTGCTATATTATTTTAATAAACTATATTATTTTAAATTAATTTATTTAATTAATTTGTAAAATCGATCTAAAACTTTAGCAAATAAAGAGATTTTATTTAATAATTATTCGAACTTCTATTTATATATAAGTTATTAATAATATTAATAAATATAATAATTGTATTAATATTTTTAAATTTTCTAGATATATTAATACAAGTACTTGCAATATTAATAATTTTAATATATATATTTTTATTTGCAATTAAAAACAAAATATAGAAATATAATTTTAAACTTTTAAAAACAAAATTAAGTTTTTTAATTTTTGTCAAAAATATCTTAAGTTAAAATATAGATTATATTATAAAAATATTTTTTGCAAAAACAAATTAACTAAAATTAAAAATAAAATTTTTGTTAAATTTAAAACTTATAATATTAGCAACTTTAAATTAATAATATTTAAAAAAGATACTTTCTTTAATATTTTAAATAACAATTTAGATAATTTTAGCAAATTAAAAAACTAAATATTTTTAATAAGAATTATAGTTTAAAATAGAAATTAATATTTATACAAAAAATAATAAAAAAACTTAAAATTATATTTAATTTATAAAATAAAATTTTGTTTATTAAAGTTAAACTTAATTTTAATATTATTAACAATAAATTATTTAATAACTAGCAATTAGATTTTTATATTAAAATTTGTTTAAATTAAATTTATTTGTTTTTTAATAAATATTATATTAAGATAATACTACTTATTAATATTAAAATCTCTAATAAAAATTTTATAAATAAAAAGTTTGTTAAATTTTATAAACTTTCTATTATATTGTTTTAAAATTTTATTAAATTGTATTTAATTAATAATAAATTTATCTCTAATATTATTTATATTGTTTAAATTATTATTAATTTTAGCAAGTATATTAATATCTTATAATATTTAATAATTAAATTAAGACAATTTATAATTATTTTTAATATATTTTAAATTAAAAAGTATAATATATAAATTAAAGATAATATATAATTTCTTAAGTTTAACTTTAATTATTGTATAAAGTATTATTTGTTAAATTAACAATTATTAGAAATCTTTAACAATTAATATAAGCAATTAGAATATTTATCTTTGAAATCTTTTAATAAAATTAATATTTATTAAATAAATATCTTTATATTCTTAAAGTTTGTTAACAAAAAAAGCTACAAAATAGTTATTATATTATTTAAGTATTTTGTTATACTAAATTAATTAAAAAAAAACAATAGATATTTAACTTATATTATAGATAACAATATTATAATAAATATTGCAACTATTATTTTTAATAATTACAATAAATTTTATACAAAATTTAAACAAAATTCTTCTAATTTAAAGCAATTAAAAAAACAAATATATTTAAAATTTAAATACTAAATTAAATTTTTTAATTTATAGAAAATTAACAAGTTGTTGCTAAATAAAAATATTAATTATATTATTAATTTTGTTTTAGAAGCAACTTCTTTAATTAAAAAAGTCTATAATATTTTTTATTAAAAAAAAAATTATTAGAGTTTACTTAAATAATATAAAAAACAAAAATTAAATTTGCAATAATATTTTATAGTATATTATTTTTACTTTTATAGTTAAAAAGTCTAATAGAAATTTATATATTTATATAAATTATAAAAATCTTAATATTTTAACAATTAAAAATTGCAATATTTTATTATTAATTTAAGAGATTTTGCAACAATTATGCAAAATTAAATATTATAGCAAATTTAATATTATTGTAATCTTTAACAAAATTCGAATATATTTTAATAATAAATATAAAATAATCTTTATTATTTATTATAATTTATTTAAGTATATTGTAATATCTTTTAAATTATATAATATTTTAATTATATTTTAGTCTTTTATTAATAAAATTCTTAGTTTCTACTTAAACAATTTTTGTATTATCTATATAAATAATATCTTAATTTATAGTAATATTAAAACAAAATATAAAAACTATATAAATAAAGTTTTTGTTAAACTTTATAATGCAAATCTTTATTTAAATATTAACAAATATATTTTTTTTATTAAATAAGTTAAATATTTAGATTTAATTATTATTATTAAAAGAATTTAAATAAATTTTAAAAAAATTAAATATATTTTTAAATAAAAAGTTTCTATTTGCGTATACAATATATAGATTTTTCTAAATTTTGTTAATTTTTATTAATAATTTATTTATAATTATTTAAGTTTAGTTAAATCTTTGTTAATACTTAGTAAACTTAAAAACAAAAATTTTAATTTTTTATAACAATTTAATAATTTTAAAAATCTTGTATTTAAAACTCTTAAATAAGTTTTTATTAATTAATTTATTTTATATTATTTTAATTTTAATTTAGAAATCTAGATTAAAAATAATATTTTTAATTTTGTAATTATTATTGTGCTATCTTAAATAGATTCGAATAAATTGTTTTATTTAATAATTTATATATTTAAAATTATATTATTTGCAAAGTACAATTACAAAATTTATAATAAAAAACTATTAATTATTGTTTGCACTTTCGAAAAATAATATTTAAAGTGCGCTAGTATATTTATTAAATAGTTTATTAAAATTATTATTAATTATTGCAATTTAAAGTATTTTATAACTATTAAGCAACTTAATTGTTATTAAGTTTATTAAATTAAATTTTTGTTTAAATTTAATTTTAAAATTATCTATTAATTAAATATATTAGATACAAAGTCAAACAATTTAATTAAATAATTGCAAGATTTACTTTTTAACAAAAACAACTTTTGAAATTAATTTTAATAATAAACAATTTTTAAATAATATAATTTAGAACTAAATATAGTTAAAACTATTGTATTAATTTTGCTACTATTAAGTATTATCTACAATTTAATAGCAAAGTTAATTTATTTATTTTAAAACTTTATTAAGTTTAAACTAATTGCTAACAAAAAAATTATAAAAATTTGCAAAAAATTTATTTAAATCTTGCTAGCAACTAACAAAAATATAGAATTATTTATATTTTTATTGTTTGCAATACTTGTATTACTTTAACAAAACAAACTTTATTTTACTAAATTTCTATTCTTAGTTTCTTCGCTTATTATTGTTGTATTTACAATTTCTTAATTTACAATTCTATTATTTTTAGCTATTAATTTTATCTTTCTTCTAAATATATTTGTTTTATCTACAACTTAGTGTTACGAGTCTACGCCAGTATATAGTCTACGCACAGTATATAGCACTAGAAACGAATAGCTGCATATGCTCTTACAGTTTTGCGAGAGAACACAAGAAGCATTGCTCTTTTTGCTTTTTAAGAAAGCAACAAAAGCATAGAGACTTGCTCTCTTTGCTCTACAAGAGAGCAAAGAGAGCAAGAAAAATCTTATTCAATATATAGATTCTCGAACACAACTCTTTTATAGATTGTGTTTAACTCAAGATAAGTTCTTATTTATTGTTATTGCTATATCTAGTTGCAACTCTTGTTATCAAGTAATTGCTTATATTGTTTAAATACGTCTACAAATCTTTTCAACAAATACAATTCTCTCTAATATTATCTAAGATCTCTTAGAAAGTAGCAATATAATATTTTGAATATTCTAAAAATATTTGTATCAAATTAACGCGTCTCTATTTTAAACACTAGCTTATTAGTATTACGCCAACTCTCTAATAATAAAGATAACAAGATCAGAATCAATAAATCTAATATCTACTATAAAAATTGTATCGATTTGAAAAACTAGTTTATACAAATAAATATCTACTTTATTTTCTATTCTATTTTAGCGAACAAGAAAACAATTTTTGCATCAACATTTCTTAGAGAAAGAATTCAATATTGACTTAAATCAAATTTACAAAAGTATCTAGAGAATTATAACAAAAATCTTTATACAATATTTACGAACTTCGACAACTTCAAAAAAGAGTTTCGAAGAATCTTTGAAACATCTAACAAGAAACAAATCGCAAAAAAAGTAATTTAATATTTAATTTAACAAATCTCTGCAGCAAATTATGTAGTTAGATTTCAAAAATATGTCAATCTAATCAAATAAAACAATATTGTATTTATAACAATATTTCGACAAGATCTAAAGAACAATCTAAAAAACAAAATTATATATAATAAAAGAAACATTAGCAACATATTTAATCTTATCGAAATAGTTATCGATCTCGACAACAAACTATATAAAAAAACTATAAAAAAAAGATACAATCAACTCTAAGAAAAAGCAGAAATCTTCTTTAAATTAACAATCGAATATTAGCAAAAAGAATCTTGTTCTAATTAGAAATATAGTAATTCCAACTATTGTAAATTTGTATCTATAAAACTAGATTCTACTTAACAATATAAAGAGAAAAACTCTAGAGAAAAGCAAAATAACAAAAATTTAAAAACGTGCTATTTATATAACAAATCGAATTACTTTGCAAGAGATTGTCGATTACGAAACTTAATAAATTGTCGATAAATCAATACTATATTAAAAGAGATATTTGATAGCTAGAACAATATTAAAAAGCAAATCGACACAAAAACGAACACTCTTAAAACTAGATTAAATAACAACTACTATCTAATAGAAAATCCAAATCAATTATAGAAAGTTCTAAATAAAATATTATTAAACAAGACACTCGCATCTACGCAAAAAGTTAATCAAATACTTAATAAAGCTATAAAAACACAACAATCAAGAACGCTATATCTTTATCTAGTAATAGACTCAAACAATAAGTACAACTAAAAAAACTTTTACAAATGTCTAGACAACATTACGAAACATCTCGAGACTTTAATTAGTTTATCGAAAAAACAACAAATTAATCAAATTGTAAATAAATGCGAGAAAGCGCTAGAAAGCGACATTACTATCGAAAGAGAAATTTTCAATAAAATCAAACAACAACTAAGCAATATAAGTCTATCTTAAGAGAAGATAGAGAAAGCAAAGAAACATACAATACTCAATTAAACAAAATACTATAACAACTTATGCTAGACTTATCTAGAAGACAAAAAAGAATCTAAATAATTTTCTAGAAAGCTATCTATTTTTAAACAACAACAAAAAGAAACTTAATACAAGCAAGCGCTTGAAGTAGAGATTGCAACACAAGAACAAGAAAAAGTTCAAATTTCTTAATAAAGAATATACTAGAGAAATGCAATATATTAGTTCAACAACAGCAACTAAATTTAACAACATACGCACAATATTTTATTATATCAATTAAGATCAATAATTGTCGACTTATTGCAATAGTCGATTCTAATGCGACAAATAATTTTATAGTCAAAACTCTTGTTAAAAGAAAAGAATACTCTACTTAAAAGAAGTTTAATATATACAATTTAGTAATTGTAGATAAAAATTTATTACTTAACAAGAATAAAAAAGTAAATAAAGAGACGAAACCACTATTAGTAGCTATTCAACAATATTACAAGAAACTAATCTTTGATATAGTAAAAATAATTATTTACAATATTGTTTTAGAAATATTTTAATTGAAGCAGTACAATCTAGAAGTCGACTAGAATACAAAAATATTTAGATTTGTACAATATAATTATATAATTTATATTTAATCTATATATCGACAATATTCAATAATAGATAAAAGAACAAATCGAAAATCGATTACAAACAACAAACTTGTATTTTTGCAAAAAAACAATTTAACAAAGTTCGACTCGATAAGTATTGACAAAAATTAGTTAAATTACAAAGTTAAAATAAATAAATAAAATTACAAATCTTTTGAAAGTCTTGAACTATCTAGTATAACAAAGAAATCGCTAAAATATATACTACAAATATACAACAATTGAAAACATCTATTTTAAGAAGAGAAAACAACAAAGACTCTCTCTAAATATTAATTGTAAAATTACAAAATCAAACTTGAATTAAACAAGCAATTTATATTTAAATCTATATATATTTTATTCGAGAAAAAGCTCGAAGTACTTCGCGAATATCTAGCAAAAAATAAAAAGAAAGAATTTATTAGAAAATCCCAATTATAGATAGAATATTCGATTCTCTTTGTATCAAAAAAGAATAGAATTTTTTATCTATATATCAATTATTAAAAGCTAAATAATATTACAATTAAGAATCAATATCTACTATCCAATATTAGCGAACTTCAAAATCGACTATTTGGAGCAAAATATTTTATTAAATTGGATTTACAAGAAGCGTACAACTAGATTAGAATAAAAACAAAAAAGAAGTAAAAGATAGCTTTTTGCACACAATATAGATTATACAAATACACAATAATACTATTTGAACTTACAAACGTCTCGACAATATGTCAAAAAATAATTAATAATATATTACAACAATATTTGAATCAATTTGTTATAATATACTTGAACAATATTATAATTTACTCAAAAATCTTGAAAGAACATATTAGTTATATTTTCAAAGTATTGAAATATCTAAATATAAAAAACTTATATTTTAAGTCAAAGAAATGCGAATTCTATCGAAAAGAAATTGACTTTTTCGAATTTGTTGTTAAACAATACAAAATACGCATAAATTTCAAAAAGCTACAAGCAATTAAAGAATAAAAATTATTAATAAATATCAAAAAAGTACAATTCTTTCTAGATTTTATAAACTACAACAAGAAGTTTATTAAAAACTATTTAACAAACGCAATATTATTGACAAATTTTACAAAAAAGAATACATTATAGTTATAGAAATTTGCAAAAGAGAAATTATTTCAAAATCTTAAGCTAAAATATTTAAAGAAATTAATACTAAAAATATACAATTTGCAATTGCTAAGCAAAATTGAAATCGACGCATCAAATCTAGTTATCGATATATATTTTAATTAAAAACATAAAAATATATAGTATTCAATAATATATTTTTCGAGAAAACTCTTGTTAATTAAACAAAACTATAATATTTACAATAAGAAACTACTCGCTATAGTAGTTTTCTTGAAATTATAAAAAATATATACGAAAAAATTATCAAAACTTACGATTCTTATAGACCACAAAAATCTTGTACACTTTACTACTATTAAATAGTTTAACAAAAGACAAATGCGATAATTAAAAAGACTAGAACAATACAAGTTTAAAATACAATATATTTTAGACAAAGATAATAACAAAACAAACGCATTTAGCAAAAGAAATAATTATATAAAAACGAAGAAATTGTTTAATTATAGCATACTTAAGATCAACAAAAACAAATTATTATTAGCAAACAAGTACAAGCTAAATGCTACACTACAAATACTTCAAGACAATACAGAAAAGTTTTCAATAAAGAAAGAAAAACTCCAAATATCTATCGACAAGATTGACAAATATATAAAAGAGTATTATAACAAATTACTGCAAGAGCATTGTTACGCTGCTACTTTCTAAGAGATTTTAGAAATATCAGAGAGAATTGTACTGTTGAAGAAATCTGTAGATATTTTCAGACAATACAAACAATTACTTAATAACAAAAGTTGCAGCTAGATATAGCAATAACAATAAATAAGAATTTATTTTGAGTTGAACACAATCTATAAGAAAGTTGTGTTCTAGAAATTATATATATAATAGATCAGTTAAATTACTGAATCAGTTATTCTAATTTCAATAATTTATTAATTTTCTGAATCGGTAATTTCAGTAAATCAGTATAGCTGATTTTACTAATTTATTAATTCAGTTATATAATATTTTCTTGACAGACTGTGCTCTGTATATTATAAAAAATTTTGTGTTGTAGTCAGTAGAACTGAGTATACAATTTGTAATATTATTTTTTTTTCCGAGATTTTCTGTTTCGAAAATATTGTAATTTATTCTTTCTACTATTATATCTGATAATTTCAAAAAGTTTCAACAATATTACAAATTTTATCGAAGACTACTTCGAACAGATATTACTATATTTTAATATTTTTACTATATCTGTTGTAACTTTCTCTGTAAAATAGAAAAGAAATTTAGTTGTTGTACTAAATATATAAAATTCTCGATTAAATATAATTGCTGTAATTTTTTCGATATTAAATAATAGTTCTTGAAACAGCAAAAAAATATACTAGAAAAAAAAATACAACTAACAACTGTTTGTGCAAATAAGTTTTATCAAAAACTTTATAAACAATATATATATATAAAGAGACTGCGCAAACAAAAGAAATCTCTGAAAAAATATAATAGCAAAATATTTTGTCGCGAAATTTAAAGTCTGAATAAGTTAGATATTTTAAAAAACTCGAATAGTTTTTATTCGAATCAAAAAATAATTGTTATTTTTTCTACTGATAATTTGTTTCGAGAGCTGTTTTTTAATTTCTGAGAAAATTTTTTTTTTTTCGAAACTCTTTCAGCAATCTCTGATATTGTCGAAGATTCTTAAGAGATTTCTATATATTCTCGAAGATAGAATATTTTTTTTATTTAATAAAATATTTCTGATTTTTCTGTTTTAAAATTTTCTCGATTTCGAACTGTTTCTTTTTTTGTAAATAGAAATAAAAGATATTCTGTAAAAATATAATTGAATCTGCTGATTTTAACAATAATATATAAAATACTAGAAATATTCTGATATTTTTGAATAAATCGAGTTTATAATTGACTGATTTTTTAGTTTTTTTGACAAAAAACAATTCGATTTTAATATAATTTAATTTCTTGTTTAACTTTTTTGTCTTGAGATTTTTTGTAAAAAAATATATTTTATCTTTTTTCTTTAGCTAAGATATTGTTTTTTGTTTTTTGTTTTGATATTTGGCCGATTTTTCTTGTATTTTTAAAATATTGTTGTATATTTTTTTTAGTATTGCTACTTTTTCGATAACTGACTGCGCAAACAGATATATATACTTTTTTTCGAAAAAATTTAATTTCTTGCTATAGTTAACAAAAAATAGAGTTATTTTAGTAATATTCGAAATCTTTGTATTAAGTATCAGTTGCGCTATAGATAGAAATAATATTTAATTGCTATAAATATTATTAATATAGTATTTCAAATACTATTTAAGACTCTGATTTGTTTTTTCTGTCTGATTATCTGTAATCGAATAGTAGACAGTAGATATTTGAAGTTTTGTATCTAATATTGAAAAAAATATTTTTTAATAATTAAATATAAAGAGCTTGTCTCTGTTACTGATTAGTCTTTTAAGTATACTGTAATATTGTATAAATCGATTTAATACAATATATTTCAGTTGTTCTGCAGTAAACTTCTTTTTGCATGCAATAATATATAAGTATTTGATAAATTTATTAACTATTATCAGTATCGAATTATATCTGTTTTCAGTTGCTGAATCTGTCGATTTCAGCAATTTGATAATAAAATCTATTGTAATTTTATTCTATAACAATTCAGATAGTTTCTGATATTGAATTTTGCTATAGCTTGCGTGCGTATTATATTTGTTCTGCTAATAGCTAAAATATTGTTTAATATATATCTCGACAGCTTGTTTTATCTGTAGAAACTGACAATACTGATATAAAAACTGAAAAATTTTAGTTATTTTCGAATACTCTTGCAGTAATCTGTTATAATATTTTTTTATATATTTGTCGATTTTGTCGATAGATATCTGAAGTTTTTTTTTTCTATTAAAAATTCTTTTGTATTATCTCGAAATATTTGTAGTATAATATTCAGTTTGTATTTGTTTGCTAATAGTAATTTGTTTTTATTAATTTTGAGTATACTGTAATTAAACAATTTTTTTGTTTTTATATAATTATTTTTTCTGTTAAATGCGTCTGCTCTACTATTATTTTTGTCTAAAATATATTGTATTCTGAATTTGTACTGTTTAAGTCTCTCTGACTATTGTATTTGTTTTCTGTTAAACTGCTTAGTAGTAATAAAATGCACAAGATTTTTGTAATCTGTAAAAATTGTAAATTCTGATAATTTTTCTGTATATACTTTTTATAATTTCAAAAAAACTACTATAGCAAGTAGTTTTTTATTGTAAATATTATAGTTCTGTTCAGCTAACAAGAGTTTTCTCGAAAAATATATTATTAAATATTATATATTTTTATATTTTTGACTGAAATATATATCGATAGCTAGATCTGATGCGTCGGTTTCAATTCTACTTAATAATTGTAGATTGTATATTTTTAGTACTGATTTTTTCAAATATTCTAGTTTAAAATTCTGAAATAATTTCTTTTCTGCAAATTTTTATATCTATAGTGTATTCTTTTTTGTAAAATTTGTCAGTAGTATTGTGTTTGCTAAATAATTTTTAATAAACTTCTTGTTGTAGTTTATAAAATTCAGAAAAAATTGTATTTTTTTTATATTTGTTAATAATTTTTATTCTCTGACTGTTTGTAGTTTCTCGAAATCTATATATATTTTGTATTATTTAACAACAAATTTAAAAAAATTAATTTTCTTTCGATAGAATTTGTATTTCTCTGATTTGAGATATAGATTTCTTATATTCAGATATTTCAATATTTTGAAAATATAGCTAATATGTTTTTTCAAGATTTTTGAGTAAATTATAATATTGTTCAAATATATTATAACAAATCGATTCAGATATTGTTGTAATATATTATTAATTATTTTCTGATATATTGTCGGAACGTTTGTAAGCTCAAATAGTATTACTGTATATTTGTATAATTTATACTATATGCAGAAAACTGTTTTTTACTCTTCTTCTATCTTTATTCTAATCTAATTATATATTTTTTGTAAATTCAGTTTAATAAAATATTTTGCTCCGAATAGTCGATTCTGAAGCTTGCTGATATTGAGTAGTAGATATCGATTTTTAACTGTAATATTGTTTAGTTTTCGATAATCGATATATAGATAGAAAGTTCTATTTTTTTTTAATACAAAAAAAATCGAATATTCTGTCTGTAATTAAAATTTTCTAATAAATTTTTTTTTTGTTTTCTGTCAGATATTCGCGAAGTACTTCGAGTTTTTTCTCGGATAAAATATATATAAATTCAAATATAAACTGTTTGTTTAATTCAAATCTGATTTTATAATTTTACAATTAATATTTAGAAAAAGTCTCTGTTTTTTTTTTTTTTTAAAACAGATACTTTCAACTGTTGTATATTTGTAATATATATTTTAGCGATTTCTTTGCTGTATCAGATAGTTTAAAACTTTTAAAAAATTTGTAATTTTTTTTATTTATTCTGATTTTGTAATTCGACTGATTTCTGTCAGTATCTGTCGAATCGAACTCTGTTAGATTGTTTTTTTACAAAAATACAAGTTTGCTGCTTGCAGTCAATTTTCGATTTGTTCTTTTATCTATTATCGAACGCTGTCGATATATAGATTGAATATAAATTATATAATTATATTGCGCAAATCTGAGTATTTGTATATTTCAGTCGATTTCTGAATTGTACTGCTTTAATTAAAACATTTCTAAAACAATATTGTAAATAGCTATTTTTACTATATCAAAGATTAGTTTCTTGTAATATTGCTAAATAGCTATCGATAGTAATTTTGTTTTTTTATTTATTTTTTTATTTCTGTCAGATAATAGATTTCTATTTACAACTATTAGATTGTATATATCAGACTTCTTTTAAGTAGAGTACTTTTCTTTTTTAACAAAAATTCTGATTATAAAATTATCTGTCGCATCAGAATCGATTATTGCAATAAATTGACAGCTATTAATTTTAACTGATATAATAAAATATTGTGCGTGTGCTGTTAAATTTAGTTGCTGCTGTTAAACTAATATATTGTATTTCTCTGATATATTTTTTATTAAGAAATTTGAATTTTTTTCTGTTCTGTTGCTACAATTTCTGTTTCGAGTGTCTGTTTGCGCTGAATTTTTTTTTTATACTGAATTAATAATTTTAATTTTTTAAAAAATCAGTTAATTTCTTTTTTGTCTTCTAGATAAGTTCAGTATAAGTTATTATAGTATTTTGTTTAACTGAGTATTGTATATTTTTTGACTTTCTCTATTTTTTCTCGAGATAGACTTATACTGCTCAGTTGTTGTTCGATTTTATCGAAAATTTCTTTTTCGATAATAGTGTTGCTTTCTAGCGCTTTTTTGTATTTATCTGCAGTTTGATTTATTTTTCTATTTCTTAATAAACTAGTTAAAACATTAAAATAGTTCGTAATATTGTCTAGATATTTGTAAAAGTTTTTTCAGTTATACTTGTTGTCTAAATCTGTTACTGAGTAAAAATATAATATTTCTGATTGTTGTATTTCTATAGTTTTATTAAGTATTTGATTAATTTTCTATATAGATACAAATATTTTGTCTGATAATATTCTATCTAGAACTTTCTGTAACTGATCTGAATTTTTTATCAGATAATAGTTGTTGTTCGATTTAATTTCGAAAATATTTGTTTCTGTATCGATTTGTTTTCTGATATTGTACTAACTATCGAGTATCTCTTTTAATATAGTATTAATCTGTCAACAATTTATCAAATTTTGTAATCGACAATCTCTTGCAAAGTAGTCCGATTTGCTATATAAATAGTATATTTTCTGAAATTTGTTATCTTATTTTTTTCTAGAATTTTTTTTTTTATATTGCTGAATAAAATTCAGTTCTATAGATACAGATTTACAATAATCGGAATTACTGTATTTCTGACTAGAACAAATTTTTCTCTACTAATATTTAATTACTAATTTAAAAAAGATTTCTGTTTTTTCTCGAAATTAATTGTATCTTTTTTCTATAGTTTTTTTATACAGTTTGTTGTCGAAATCGATAGCTACTTCGATAAAATCGAATATATTGCTAATATATTTTCTATTATATATAATTTTGTTTTTTAGATTGTTTTTAAGATTTTGTCAAAATATTGTTATAAATACAATATTGTTCTACTCGATTAGATTGATATATTTCTGAAATCTAGCTATATAGTTTGCTGCAAAAATTTGTTAAATTAGATACTGAATTATTCTTTTTGCAATTTGTTTTTTGTTAAATATTTCAAAAATTTTTCGAAACTCTTTTTTGAAGTTGTCGAAGTTCGTAAATATTGTATAGAGATTTTTGTTATTATTTTTTAAATATTTGTATAAATTTGATTTAAATCAATACTGAATTTTTTCTCTGAGAAATATTGATGCAAAAATTGTCTTCTTGTTTGCTGAAACAGAATAGAAAATAAAATAGATATTTATTTATATAAATCAGTTCTTCAGATCGGTACAATTTTTATAATAGATATCGAATTTATTGATTCTGATTTTGTTGTTTTCTATAATCGATAGTTAATATAATACTGATAAGTTAGTACTCGAAATAGAGATACGTTAATCTGATACAGATATTTTTAGAGTGTTTAAAATATTATACTGCTACTTTCTAAAAAATCTTAGAAATATTAGAGAAAATTGTACTGTTAAAAAAATTTGTAGACGTTTTCAGACAATACAAACAATTACTTGATAACAAGAGTTGCAGCTAGATATAGCAATAACAATAAATAAAAACTTATTTTAAGTTGAACACAATTTATAAAAAAGTCGTGTTCTAGAAGTTATATATATAATAGATCAATTAAATTACTAAATCAGTTACTCTGATTTCAATAATCTATTAATTCTCTGAATCGATAGTCTCAGTAAATCAGTATAGCTGATTCCACTGATTTATTAATTCAGTTATATAATACTTTCTTGACAGACTGTGCTCTGTATACTGTAAAAAGCTTTGTACTGTAGTCAGTAGAACTGAGTACGCGACTCGTAACAAGCATTTAAGAGTAATTAAAACTTTTTAGTTTTTACGCCAATATTATTAGTTTTTACAAATAAGACAAGCTATCAAGATATACATTAAACAATGTTTTAGCTATCAACAAAACAAATATAATACATATGCGAGCTATGGCAAAATCCAATATTAGAAATTATTTAAATCGCCATAGAATAAAGTTACAATAAACTTTATTATTAAGTTGTTCAAGTCGACGAATCTAGCAACTAGAGACAAATATAATTCGATACTAGTAATAATTAATAAGTTTATTAAGTACTTATATATTATCGCATGCAAAGAGAAGTTTATCGCAAAACAATTGAAATACATTATATTAAATTGACTTATACAATATTACAATATACTCAAGAAACTAACTAGTAACAAAGACAAACTCTTTATATCTAACTATTAAAAGATATTTCTTCCAATATTAGATACAAGACTTCGAATATCTATTATCTATTACTCGATTACAAATAGCTAAACAAAGAGAACAAACTAGAGTCTTAAGCAGTATCTAAGATACTATATTAACAATATTTATAGTAATTAAATATTATTTCTATCTATAGTACAACTAACACTCAATGCAAAGATTTCGAATATTACTAAAATAACTCTATTCTTTGTCAACTATAGCAAGAAATCAAATCTTTTCGAAAAAAAGCACACGCATCTGTCTACACAATCAGTTATCGAAAAAGTAGCAATATTAAAAAAGATACACAACAACATTTTAGAGATACAAGAAAGATCGATTCAATACTAAAACAAGAAACAAAAAACGATATCTCAACTAAAAGAAAGAAATAAAGTATATTTTCTTACAAAAAATCTCAAAACAAAAAAGTTAAACAAGAAATTGAATTATATCAAAGTCGAATCGTTTTTTGTCAAAAAAACTAAAAAATCAGTCAACTACGAACTCGACTTATCCAAGAACGCCAAAATATTTCTAGTATTTTACATATTATTGTTGAAATCAACAGATTCAATTACGTCTTTACAAAATATCTTTTATTTCTATCAACAAAAGAAAGAACAATTTGAGATCGAAAAAATTCTACAACAAAAGAATCAAAAGTATTTTGTCAAATAAAAGAGATATTCTATCTCTAAAAACACTTAAGAATCTATTGAGAATTTGAAGCACTATTAATATTGTTTGCAACAATTTTGTCAAAAGAGATCAAAAAAGTAAACAATTATTTTTTTATAATATTGGAAAAGACGATCTGTTCCAAAGTTATATCAATTAAAGAACTCAAAAGAGAAGAATCGACAAAAGAGCTTAATAAAGCTATTTTTTTCAAATTTTTCAGCTCGCTATTTATTATTGTTTGTTGTTTCTCTTTTAGATAGTTAAGTTGACAAAATAGCTATTGTTGCTTTGTATTTGTTTTACGAAGCTCTTTTTTTAGTTTTTGACACTATTTTTTAAAGCAACACTATCGAACAATATTCAAAGATGTCAAATTGCACAAACAGTTATCGCGAAGATACTTTACACATTTATCGAAACTCTTTGCAACACGATATTGCTTGCTTAAGCGAACATATTAATAACAAAAACGCATTGCAATACAAGAAATATCAAGTTCTGCAACTTGAATAAAACAATATTGATAGAAAGAAATTTTGAACTTGACACAAGATATATTAAAGTTTGCTTTCGAAACAAAAATCTAAAAAGAGAAGAAATAGTATTACAAGTCTACGCCAATATATAGTTTACGCACAATATGTAGCATCGAGAACAAATAGCTATATATGTTTTTATAGTTTTGCGAGAAAGTACAAAAAGTACTGCTCTCTTTGTTTTCTAAAAGAGCAACAAAAATATAGAGACTTGCTTCTTTTGCTCTACAAAAAAACAAAAAGAGCAAGAAAAATTTTATTCAATATATAGATTCTCGAACACAACTTTTTTATAAATTGTATTCAACTCAAAATAAGTTCTTACTTATTGTTATTGCTATATCTAGTTGCAATTCTTGTTACCAAGTAATTGCTTACATTGTTTGAAGATATCTACAAATCTCTTCAACAAGTACAATTCTCTCTAATACTATCTAAGATCTCTTAGGAAGTAGCAGCGTAACACTTAGTTATCTATATTTGCAATTTTTTTTACAACTTAATTTTTACTTGTTGTTGCAATTAATTTAACAAAAAAAAAGAAATTTAAAGCAAAACTTAATTTCGAAGTTTTTGTTTAACAAATATTAAAAATATATTTATATAACAAAAAAATAAAACAAATTATCTAGATTAAAAAAATTAATAAATAAAAAATTCTAATTATTTTTTGCAAGACAATCAAGCTAGAATTTAAGAATTGCACAATAATTAAATATTTAACAATTAATATTAAATACTTGTTTGTTTAAGACAAAATATATATATTTTAAAATACAAATAATATTCTTCGAATTAAAGCAATTAGATCTTAGTATAAATTGTTAAATATTAAATATTTAAGTCGAACAATTACTCTTAAAAAAGTATAATATTACTACTATTAACTTATATTATATTTAAATATTAAGAAATATATTAAAAGCTATTTAATTTGCAAATATATTAAATTATATTATAAATATAAATATAATCTACTAAAGTCTTTATCTATTTTAGACTATTATTAATAAAATATATTTTGCAATTTTATTATTTCTTTATTGTTATATTATTATAAAGAAAAGATCTTCTAGTATATTTTAGTAGTAATTAATAAATTATTTAAAAATAAGAAGTTTATATCTATAGATTCTTTAAAAATTAAAATTGTAATTTAGATTTTTATTAATTTTGTCTAATATATTAAGAGTTTTCTAATTATTATTGTTTTTAACAAAGATACTTAATTTATCGCTTACTTCTAGCAATAATTCTACAAAAAATTAGAAATTAAATCTAAATTATTAATTGCATTTTACTTAAAAATCGACAATTAAATTGAAAATATTAATATTGCTTTTAAGCAATATCTTTAAATATATATACAATTTAATTAGAATAATTAAGTTAGTTATCTTACTATTGTTAAATTTGTCGCAAACAATTATATTAGCAAATTTATTAACTTATTATTTTTTTTTATTATTAAAGACTATCTATTACAATTAGATCTAAAGTTATTTATAGTTTTTTTTAACAATATTATACTTAAAGCTTGTCGCAATATAAAAAACGTTAATAAAATTGTTAAAAAGATTAAGATCTTACAAAATTTTCTTTGTTAAAAACTTATTTAAACTTAAATTAAATAAATAAAATTTACTAATTACAAATATATTGCAATTTTAAAATTCAAAATCGATAATTAAATTATACTTAATATTTAAAATATTAAAACAATTTAATTATACAAGTTTCTAAAGTATAAAAATGCAAACTTCTATAAAATTATTTAAGCAATTAATAATTATATCTACAAACTAGAATTGCTCGAATTAATAAAAATTTATTTAGTATTTTATTTATAACTTTTGTATTTTAACAAAAGCAAGCTTTTATTAAGTTAATAAATTAAGTTTTTGTTGCTTGTTAATACTATTAACAATATTAATAACAATTTTAAATACTATATTAAAGATATCGAGATATTACAATATAATATATGCAAAAATAACAATAACATAGATTTAAATCTAATTGTTATTAATTATAGACGCAAAATACTATAATATTAAATTCTCTTTATAGACTATACAAACTACAATAATAAATCTAAATAACTAGACTACTTTATAGTTAACAATTGTTTTAACTTTGTTATTAATTTCTATTATTAATATTTTAATACAACAAAATCTTATTAAATATTTAAAATATCTTCTAATTAAGAATCTAATAAATAGAATAGTTTGTATTTATATATTTTTGCACTCTACTATTATTGTTGTCTAAATATTGTTTAATATATATCTATAACTCTTGTTATTGTATCTATAATCGATCTCGAAAATATATTGTTAATATATTATTATTATTAAGAGTTACTTATTATATATTCGCAATTAAAATTAAATTTAATATACTATTTTGTCTTTTACTGCACTTAACAAGAATTCTAGAAATATATTATTAATATATTACTATAGTTGAGAGTTAATCGATATATACTCGAAATTCTTGTTGTCGTCTCTATAGTATTTTTGCTAGATACTTTATAATTGTTTCTTTTAAAGATTCTTTAAATTAGAATTAACTTAATATTTCTAAATATACGTACAATTGTATATAAATTGTTGTTAAAATATTTTTATATTATTTTCTTTCTCTATATTGTAGATTTAGACAAACGTATTTAAATATAATTAAAATTTAACAAATTTTGACTTTTTAATATTGTTACTTTCTTTATTATTGTTAATTTCTTTCTAAAATTATATAATTAATTAATCTTTATTTTACTATTAATCTCTCGATTTTTGCGTTATATAATCTAGACTTTGTCTTTAAAATTAGAGTTAATAATCTTTTGTATCTTCTTTAATTTTTTTATATTTAATATTTTCTTAAAATTTATTTACTCTTTCTTCTCTTAATCTTGTTATCGCTTAACAAATTATTTAAAACTTAATATTTGTTGCTTAACAATTGCTTAAAATTTAATTTTTATTGTTTAACAATTATTTAATATTTAATTTCGAGTATTAAATTGTACTTAATAAATATACTTAATATTAATCAAAAATAGTTAAAAATTAATTAAAATATTATTTGCAATATATATACTCTTTGTTTTGCATATTATTGTTTTTTTTATATTTTGTTTTAAAATTTTCGATTACTTTATTTATTCGACAAATTTATTTTTTTGTTTAATATATATCGAAAACTTTAGTTTTAATTGTTAAGTAATACTTAATATATATTTAATATTAATCGAAGCTTGTATTTGACAAGTATTTAATATTAATCGAAGTTTATATTTGACAAATACTCGATATTAATTAGAGTTAACTAGAAATGCTAATTAGAAAACTCGATATTGTTTTGTCGAAACTTGCAAGTAGAAAAAAGAAATAATATTATAGTTCTAAACTAGATAAATTTTGCTCTTTAATTATTTTTTAAGTTTTTGCTCTCTAGTCTTAAATATACTACAAGTAACGTCTAGCGTCTTAATATCTATAGTACTTATATTTATTTCCTGTATATAGTTAGTTCTGCATAGCTAGTATTCTTGTTAATCAACTATATACTAGTTATCAAAGCTCTAATTCTAATAAATATATACTCGCAGTTTTTGTTGTTGTTTCTATAGTATTTTTGCTAGATATTTTATTAATATCTCTTCTAAAAATTCTTCGAATAAAAATTAACTTAATGTTTTTGAATATACGCACAATTGTATATAAATTGCTGTTGAAATATTTTTATATTATTTTCTTTTTCTGTATTGCAGATTTAGACAAACGTGTTCAAATATAATTAAAATTTGATAAATTTTAACTTTTCGATATTATTATTTATTTTGTTGTTGTTAAATTTCTTTCAGATTACGTAATTAATTAATCTTCTAAATTTTTTTAAATATAATTGACTTTTCGAACTTTTTTAAACGCAATTAACTTCTATTTTATTGTCGATTTCTCGATTTTTGCGTTATATAATTCGAATTTTCTTCTTAGAATTAGAATTAGTAATTTTTTGTATTCTTTTTAATTTTTTTATAATTGATATTTTTTTAAAATTTATTTACTTTTTACTTTTTTTAATTTTGTTATTGCTCGACAAATTGCTCGAAACCTAATATCTATTGTTCGACAATTGTTCGAAACTCGATTTTTGTTATTTAATAATTATTTAATATTTGATTTCGAATATTAAATTATATTTAGCAAATATACTTGATACTAATCGAGAGTAATTAAAAATTAACTAGAATACTATTTGCAATATATATATTTTTTGTTTTATATATTATTGTTTTTTTTATATTTTGTTTTAAAATTTTCGATTACTCTTTTTATTTAACAATTTTATTTTCTTGTTTAACGTATATTAGAAATTTTAATTTTAATTGTTAAGTAATATCTAATATATATTTAATATTAATCGAAGTTTGTATTTAACAAGTATTTAATATTAATCGAAGTTTGTATTTAACAAATATTCGATATCAATTAAAATTAACTAGAAATACTAATTAAAAGATTTAATATTACTTTGTCGAAACTTGCAAATAGAAAAGAGAAATAATATTATAATTTTAGACTAAATAGATTTTGCTCTTTAATTACTTTTTGAATTTTTATCTTTTAGTCTCGAGTATACTACAAGTAATGTTTAGCGTCTTGATATTTATAGTACTTATACTTATTTTCTGTATATAGTTAGTTCTGCATAGCTAGTATTCTTGTCAATTAACTATATACTAGCTATCAAAGCTCTAATCCTGACATAAGCTAATTTAAGATCTTGAAAATCTACAGTAGTATTTGTAAATATAGTAATTCTATATAAGAGAAATTTTTGATCAAAAAATAGCGTTGATGTTGAGGAGTTAATAATAATATTTGCAATCTTGAATCGAAAATGAAAAGTGATTTTCCAAAATTTGGAGAAGCGACACTAATTCTGGATATTGAGGTATCAGTGGGCTAAAGTCCGTCGAGCACGCACTGTCTTATGGACCGGCAAGTCTAAATCCAGCGTTATCACTTTTCCATCTCAACCATACTTTACAGAACAAGCTCAGCTATACCCACTATTCCCTAGAGTTTGGGAATCGCTCGTTGATGTATGGTCCGACATATGAAGCGCCACAACATCAGTTTTCTAGC
>JAABUL010001272.1_pt1 | contig 48903 bp, 9 predicted proteins | sample 5559151 | NCBI WGS metagenome assembly JAABUL01 (sample SAMN10711876, study PRJNA513368) | rock metagenome | isolation source: Antarctica rocks | place: Antarctica: Victoria Land, Pudding Butte sud
AAACAATATATTAAAATTAAGCAAAAAATATATAGCAATATTATTAAAATATTAGATTAAAAATTGAAAACAAAAACAACGCATACAACATATATATCAAAATGGTAACAAACTTTTATAAAAAAAAAGAGAAAAAATTAGCAAAAAAAGTTGTCAAATTAAAGAAATTCAATATTACTAGCAATATAGAGTATATTTTAAATATAATTGTATTGCAAATGAATTAACAATATTAATTAAATCAATAACAAAGATAAATTAATATATAAATTAATATTTTTGTTTTATAAATATTGTATAATATTAGTAATTTAAGAGCTTTTGTTAAAACTCGAAATATTATATATAAATTTAATCTATGTTAGATTTATGTTAAGCATTAATTTGAAAAAAGATTTATTACTTTATTAAAAGATTTAAAATTAAAAAGAAACAACTAAAAATAAAATTATATATAAAATGTTTATATTATTTGTAAAACTAATAAGTATAACAATACAACAAACTATTATAGTTGCTTATTTAGTTTTATTTTATTATTTTATTAATAAAGTTATCGAATATTATTAATTAATTATAGAGAGATCTTAGAATATCTAGAAATTAAAATTAAATACAATTTTGCAATTTAAATTCTCTATTTAAATTAAAAAATAATCTAAAAAATTAATTAAAAAATTAAAAAATATAAAAGTATAAATTAGTTGCTATTTTTGTAAATATATTTGAAATATATGTTAATAAATTCGAACTATATTGTCGATCTAGATTATTATTATACTTTATAGTTAATACTATATAAAAAAAACTATATTTTTTTGTAGTAAATCGATAGTAAATCGATAGTACTACAATAGTATTACTGTAGTACTATTGTATAACTCTAGTATTGCTACAATATAATTCTAGTAATACTATTGTAAAAAGAAAATAATACTATATATAGATTACAACTTATCTTGGATGCAGATTTCTTATCCAAAACAGGTTTATCTTAAGTAAGAATTTCTATCTGAAGTAAGCTCTATCTATACTTATTTTATACTTAATATAATTATATCGAACTACAAAAATTAATAACAATTTTTGTTTGCAATCGAATCTATTATATATTAAACTAATATTTATTATATATTGAGCTTTATTAATATTTATAGAATTGCAATTATCTTTAAAAAACGCAATTAAGTAGTTATATTAAAAGTGCAAAACTATTACAATATTCTAGTATATCTATATATATATTGAAAGAGAATTCTTTATTTTGTATACAAAAAAAATACAATATTAGTCGAGATCGGGCATATAGCTTATCTCGGATGCAGATTTCCCACCCGGGACAAGCTTATCCCGGATGGGAATTTCTATTTGAAATAAACTTTGTCTATACTTAGTCTATACTTAATATAGAGCGTATTAAATAAAGCAAAGATTATAAGTTTAAAAAGACGTTTTTATTGCAAGTTGTATATACTAAATCTATGCTAAATCTATAATATTATTATTTTAGAATTTATTTCGAATAAGAAATTTGTATCTAAAATAAGCTTTATTTATGTCGAGTCTATACTTTATATATATTGTATTAAATTAAGCAAAAAGATTAAAAATTTAAAAATATATTAAAGAGAAAATATATATATCTAGCATATACTAAGTATAAAAATTGTTTATTTTAATATATTAAGTAATTATAATTTTGTTCGATTTCTAAAACTTAAAATAGACTAAATATATACTTAATATAGTTTATAACTATTAAAAAAAAAACTATTATCTCGATCTTAAGTGCGCAATTTTAACGCACTTATATAGAATATAATTTAAATATAGATTTAATATTGTTGTAATATATATTAAGAATAAATAGAATTGCGCAAGTTGCGTATTAAGTTTCTAGTATATTTTGTAAAATTAAAATACAATTGTCGCATCTTTTATTTTTATCTTTTCTAATTATTTGTATTATTGTAGTATATATTTCTAATTTTATTAATAGATCTATAGTATAAGTCTAGCATATTTTTTAATTTTATTGCTTCTATTATTTTAGTATATATTTAATATAAGTATTGTTGCAATTTAGTTTGCTAACGTTAGAATATATTACAACAATTCTAATATAACAAATATGTAAAACTTGTTTTCTTTGAAATATTACTATAGTAAATATAGTATATACAATACTTTTGTTTAGTATATATTAATTATATATTTAAGAATTTTTCTCTAATTCGAATTTTAATTTTGTAATTAAATATAAGTATTTAATTATAATACAATTCTATATCAAATATATATTAAGTCTATATTTAGCGCATATAAAATTTAATTAAATAAATAACAAATCTAATAAAAAGATATTTCTTATTGCAACTTAGCTTATATTAAGTATTAGCAATATCTATTATTAAATTTTTGAAAAATAATAGACAATCTATATATAGATTTAATCTAAGTTTAGTATATATTAAATATTATTAATTGCGTTAAATTCTAAGACTTAATTTTTTTTTAATACAAATATATAAGTCGCATAAATCTAGTTGCAACTCTATATATATTAAATATTAATAAATATAATTATATAATAATATTAATTAATTAAATATATAAAATAACTTTTATCGCTTTTAATTGTTAGTTATTCGTATATATAATTGTAGTTTTATTTATATTTAATATATATTAAGTCGAGATTAAAATTAAGCTATATTGTTATTAAAAAATATATTATGCTAAAGCAAGTAAACAAATATTTTGATTAATTATATATAACATATATACTAAATATATATAGTTGCAAATCTAGATATAGAAAATATTTTTTTAAATATGCGTTATTTTAGAGAGAAATATATATTTTTTTTACATTTAATATATATCTAGTTTATACTAATTTAATGTTATAAAATTTTAAGTTAGATTCGAAGAATAGCAAAATACAAATTACTTTATAAAATCGAAATATAACTTCTATATATTTTGTTTAAACTAAGTTTATATTTTGTATAAATACAAATATATAATTAATACAATTATCTATTAATATACAAACAATATAGAGCATATTGCGTAAACTAAATTAATATTAAATATATATTAAATTTATATAGAACAATTGTTATAATTAAGAATTTGCGATTGTTTTTAATATATACTTCTATTGCAAAATAAATTTATTTTATATTTGTTATATACTTAATTTATCTTTTATTTTCTTTGTTCTTATATTATATATACAAATATTTATTTTGTAATTTAAGATTTTAACAACGTATTAATTATATATAAACTCGATTAATATTAGATTTATATTAATACAACTTTTAAAATTATTAATTAACTATTGTTTGTTGTTTTCTTTTAAATATTTATCTTTTAATTTAAAAAATATTTGCAAAAAATATATTTCTAACTTAATTTTAAAATATATTAAGTTTATACTAATTTATTTTTAGTATTATATTAGTATTTTAATCGAAAAACTTCTTTTTATATATTTTATTATACTAATCTATACTTAGTATATATTTAGACTATATATAGATTAATATATTTGCTATAAATATCGAATTTTCGAGTAGATTATTTAATTATATTTTAAATTTAATTTATACTAAATATATGCTAATATTAAAGAAATATAAAGAAGCAAAGAAATTTTGTAATAATAATATGTTTAAAATCTCGAAATTCTTTAAAAATTTATATTTTATTTATATTTAATATATATATAGCCAATAAAAAAAAGTTGCTTGTAATAGTAAAAAATCAAATATAATAATTAGTTTTAATAAGAGAGTCTAAAACTTGTATATATTATACTTATATTTACTATATATATAAAAAAAAATATAATACTTCTCTTAATTTGAATAAAAGCAAGTCTTATTTGCTAATTTACTATACTAAAACTATATTAATTTTATACTTAACAAATATTTGTATTTTAACTAATATCTTAATAACAAAAAAGAGCAAAATACTATTTGCAATTTTATATTATTTTTATAATATATCTATACTAAGTTTATATATAGTTAATTCTTTTTTAAATAAATTTATCTCTATTAATAACAAAAGCTAATACGATTATTTTTTTATTTATATTAAAATTATACTAAGTTTATATTTAGCTAATACAATTACTACAAAAACTATTATTATATTTATAATTAAAAAAGACAAAAATTAAATTGCTTTTTATTATATATATTAGATATATACTAAGTATAAATTAGAACAAATTAACAATAAGAAGTTTTTGAAATTATTTAACTAAATCTTAGACTTAGTATATATTGTATATAGTACTTTAATTTGTCTCGATTAATTATATATTTTTAATTGTATCTAGTATATATAATATAAACAATTAAATATTTGTTTTTTCGACTTTAATTTAATAAAGTAAATTAATACTTATTATATACTTTGCTTCTATATAGTTGCTACAATAGCTATATTTTAATAGAATTTTTTTTTTTACAAATTAATTTAAAATAAAGTACAATCTATATTTAATATAAAATCTTTTTATATTTTTTTTAATCTTAAATTAAGATTTCTTTTTTAATTATATTTAAATATATATTAAGTCTATATTAAGTCTATATTTGTTATATATTTATTCTATTTATTATTTTAATTTTGTATTTACTTTTTTTATTTTAAATACTATTTTTTATAAAATAAAGTTAAACAAGCAACTATAATAGTTTGTTGTATTGTTGTACTTATTAGTTTTACAAATAATACAAATATCTTGTATATAATTTTGTCTTTAATTGTTTTTTTTTAATTTCGAATCTTTTAATAAAGTAGTAAATTTTTTTTCAAATTAATATTTAATATAAATTTGATATATATTAGATCTATACGTAGTTTTTCGAGTCTAAACAAAAGTTCTTAAACTATTAATATTATATAATATTTGTAAAACAAAAATATAAATTTATAAACTAATTTATTTTTGTTGTTATTTTAATTGCTTAATAGATATTGTTAATTTGCTTATAATAAAATTATATTTAAAATATTCTTTGTATTGTTAGTAATATTAAATTTCTTTAATTCGATAATTTCTTTTGTTAGTTTTTTCTTTTTCTTTTATAAAAGTTTGTTACGTTTTTAACATATACGTTGTATACGCTATTCTTGCACTTAATTTTTAATTTGATATTTTAATAGTATTGCTTTGTATTTTTTGTTTAATTTTAATATATTATTTATAAAACTTAAATCTAATTTATATTTATTTAAACTAAACAACAATTATATATCGAATTAATATTTAATATTTGTTTTTTCTAAATAATATTTCTATATATTGCTATATTAAAAAGAATATTTTAGAATCTTTATCAAATATATACTAAGTTAATATCTAATATTTATTTTTTCTAAATAATGTCTTTGTATATTGCTATATTAAAGAAAATATTTTAGAATCTTTATCTAATATACATTAAATCTATACTTGACGTCTATCTTTTCTAAATAGTATTTCTATATACTATTGTATTAAAGAAGATATTTTAGAATCTTTATCTAATATATATTGAGTCAATATTTAATATCTATTTTTTCTAAATAGTATTTCTATATATTGTTGTATTAAAGAAAATATTTTAGAATCTTTATCTAATATATATTGAGTTAATACTTAACATTAATTTTTTATTAAATAAGTAGTTCTTAAATTGCAACTTTAAAATATATAAAAAAATTTACTATTAAATTTAGATATTATATTTGTGTTAAATTTATGCTTAAAATCAAGTCTATTAAGAAAGAATATTATATAAGAATTTTCTAAATTAAAAGAAAAATATAGATATTGTTAACAATATTTTATAGCTTTTCGATCTTTTTTATCTATAATTTAATTAATTATTAAGTCAAATTAAATATAAACTAATTGTATATATTTTTTTTAATTAGTTAAATAACAATACAATTAAATTTACTACAATTGTATTAAACAAATAGAATATCTTTTTTTGTCTTAAAATTGTTTTTTTCAAATATCTTAATAGTGTGTTTTTTTATTTTAGTATATAATTAGCATAAATATAGTTTAAAACAAATATAGATTTTATCTAAATATAGAAACAAGTAGTAATAGTTTTTGTTTTATAAATTTATTATTTTAAAAATAATTACTTTCTTCTATATTAATATAATTGCAAGTTAGTATCTATTAATACAAAGAAATCTTTAATTTCTTTTTATATAATTTAGCAAAAATTTATTTTGTTTTTTGATATTTAATCTATATTTTAAGTTTAAGATATAATATATTTATATTATTTATATATTGTAGTAGTTTGTTAATAATCTTAATTTTTTAAAGTTAATTAATAAAATAAGTTGTTAAATAATTAAAATAATATTTTCGAAAGTTATATTTAAAATATATTTGACAAAAAATTAGTATATATTTAAGATATTTAAACTACTTTCGAAAACTATTAAGATTGTAAAAATATTTCTTAAATTCTAGATAAAATATTAGTAATATTTATATAATTCTAATATATACTAAATATATTTTAAGTTTGTTTTTTGTTTATATTTATTGTAAAAGTTTGCAATTCTTTGTTTTTACAATTAATATAAAAAATTTAAATAATTTAACAAGCAATTTCTTTTAATATTTTAAATATTTTAATAAATATTATATAATAATTTTTAATAATCTTTATATTAATTTATATATAGCAATAGATATTAATTTCTATTATAATTTAAGTATATATTTAATATATATTATATATATATTAAATTTACAATAATAATTCTTGTTTTAATTCGAAATATTATATAGATTTGTTTTGTTTTAAATCTATTTAAATATAAAATCTATTTTAAAATATAATTAATTTATAAAGATTTTAGTCTAAGTATAAGTATAGTATATAACAATATATTGTTAAAAAATTTTGTTAAAATAGATAATACTTTTAATCTATTGCTTCTCTAAAAAATACAATTAATTAAAAACAAATTTTTGTTTAGTTTTTATAGATTATAAGCTAGATTTATATAATATTTAAACTAAATATAAATTAATTTTTTAAAACTATTTTAACAAAAAACTTTTTAAGTTTTTGTTTGCAAATTAATATTATTATACAATTTTTTATATTAAAATTATTATATATATAACGCAAAGCTATTTTGCTATATTTTGTATATAAATCAAATATAATAGAAAAAATAACAAAATATTCTGCAAAATATTTAGCGCAAACAATATATATATTAGATATAAACTTAGTTTATATATTGTTAAAAATAGTAGATTTTGTTATTTAATTGTTGCAATTATATTGTTGACAATTTCTCGAAATATTTTAATAAAATATAGTAAATAATAAATATAATTTTTGTATACAATTAATATAAAAAATAGAAATTGTTTTTAATTAACAAAAATATAGATATTTAATTGTATATTATATATACTAATTTTAATTTTATTATTTCTTTAAAAATAATTAAATTTTGTGTATATTTAATATATACTAAACTTGTATTAAAATAAAACTAATTGCAAATAAAGTTTCTAAAAGTTAGATATTTAATAAAAATATAATTTTTTGTATATTATTATAGTTTGTAGTTTATTAAAATACAAAAATAATTAATATTAATATATATTAAGTTTGCGTTAATAATTTAATTTATATATTATAATTTTATATTAAAAAGTAAAAAGTATTTAATTTAATAAATTTATAAAATTAGTTTATAAACAATATAAATAAAATAAAAGTTTATTTTATAAATCTTTTATATAGCAAACTCTTAATTCTCGCATATACAAGTTATAGATTCAAAATATATATAATATATATATTATTTTTGTTATTTTTTAAAAAATTTATAATATTAAATTTTTGTGCAATACTTTAATTGCGCATTAATATTTATTATATATATTAATTCAATAAAGTATTATTAAAGATTATTAATATTCTTAAGCTTAACTTTATTGTATACTAAATATATATATAATATATCTAAATATACGTATTTGCAATACTTGATTTCGAAATATTTAAAACTTTAATATTAAATTTTGTTTATTTTGTTTTTCTTTTTAATTTTTAAAAATAAAAAAGCAATCTAAATAATTTTAAAATTAATTGCAATAACAAAGAATTAAATCTAGTTTTAATATAAATTAAAATTATATTTTATTTAAGTTAAATATATATTAAATATATATTTATTAATTAATATTTTAATAAAAATTTTAATTAAAATTTTAATTAATATTGTACTTTTTTTGTATACAAAATAAAGAATTCTCTTTAAATATATATATAAATATACTAAAATATTATAATAGTTTTGCACTTTTAATACAACATTTAATTGCGTTTTTTAAAAATAATTGCAATTCTATTAATATTAATAAAGCTCTATATATAATAAATATTAGCTTAATATATAATAGATATAAAGTATAAAAAAGAATCTATTTTTTTAAGTTTTATAAACAATAGTTTGTTAAAACTATTAAAATTTTAATTGTTTAATATATTTTAATTTTCTTAATTATTTATAAAAGTATTTTTGTTAATATTTTAATTATTTAATATTGCATTTAATTTAATAATATTAATATTGTTAAAATTCGAAATTTGTTTATATATTTAGCAAATATCTAATATATAGTAAATATAAAGTAAATCTTAATTCTATTTATTTATTGCAAAATTGTTTGTTAATTTTAATTTGTAAAATTCTTAAATATAAAAGAATTTTTTTTGTTAAAAAATATAAAGATTTCGAAGACAAAAAAATTAATAATATTATTAAAAAATATATTGCTATTAAGATTTAAATTAAATATAAATTAAGCTTAAATATAATATATATGCAAGACAAGTAATTAAATTGCGCAAATATAAAACTATATTAAGCTTATATTATATTTAAAAGTAATTTATACTATAACAAAATATAATTTTGCAATATATAAATCTTGTTTTTAAACTTAATTGATTGCGCGTTATAAATTTTATACAATTTTAAAAATATTATAAATATAAAAAATTAAGTTTATATTTAATATATACTAGAAAAAAGCAAAATTTTAAAAGTTAATTTTTAGCTAATATTAAATAAAAAGATTTATATTTTATATAAATTATATATATATTAAGCTTGTATCTCAATTGCGAGCAAAGATTGCAATTAATTTTTGTAATTCGAAATAACTATATTAAATATAAGTTAAATATCGACAAAGTTTATTCTAAGTAGAAATTTTTATCTAGAATAAGCTTATTTCGAATACAATTTCTATATCTAAAATAAGCTGCAATCCGATCGAGATTTTAATTAATATATCTATTAAAATATTAATTAATAAATATATATTTAATATATATTTAACTTAAGTAAAATATAATTTTAACTTATATTAAAACTAGATTAAATTTTTTATTATTACAATTAACTCTAAAATTACCTAGATTGTTTTTTTATTTTAAAAAAAAATAAAAATAAAAATAAACAAAATTTAATATTAAAATTTTAAATATTTTAAAATCAAATATTGCAAATATATATATTCTAATATACTATATATATATTTAGCGTACAATAAAGTTAAGCTTAAAAATATTAACAATCTTTAATAATATTTTACTTAATTAATAAAATATTAACGCGCAATTAAAGTATTGCACAAAGATCTAGTATTATAAATTTCTTAAAAAATAACAAAATTAATATATATATTATATATATTTTGAATCTATAACTTGCGTATACAAAAATCAAAAGTTTACTATATAAAAAACTTATAAAATATACTTTTATTTTATCTATATTATTTGTAAATTAATTTTATAAATTTATTAAATTAAATATTTTCTACTTTTTAATACAAAATTATAGTATACAAATTAAATTGTTAATACAAACTTAATATATATTAATACTAACTATTTTTGCGTTTTAATAAACTACAAATTACAACAATATATAAAAAATTATATTTTTATTAAATATCTAGCTTCTAGAAACTTTATTTGCAATTTATTTTATTTTAATACAAGTTTAATATATATTAAATATATATAGAATTTAATTATCTTTAAGAAAGTAATAAAATTAAAATTAGTATATATAATATGCAATTAAATATTTATATTTTTGTTAATTAAAAATAATTTCTATTTTTTATATTACTTTATAGTCAATACTATAGAAAAAAAAATCGTGTTTTTATTGTAGTAAATCGATAGAATCCTAGTATTATTACGATATAATTCTAGTAGCACTATCGTAGAGAGAGAATAATATCAAATACGATAGTACAATTGTAGTAATCGTAAGTGCTCTACCAAGAATTGGCAAGCACTTCTTAGTAAATCGTATCTCAATTATCAATACAATTCAAACATTATATTTTAGAATATTTTTCTAACTATTATTACAACATTATTAAAACAACATCGATTTATATAAATAGCGCGTTAGATTAAAGCTATAAGTGTGCTCTATAAATTATATATCAAAAGTTAATTAATTAAATAAAAAATAATAATTTTTTAAGTAATAAGGGAGATGACTTTTCGAGATCAAAACATTATCTTATTAGATAATTAATTAATTAAGTATTTACAAAGACGTTATCTAGTAATTTGAAACTTTGAAACTAAGCACTTATAAGCATTATATATGTATGCAAATTAATTCAAAGATCGATCGAAAGAAAGCATTAGTTTTGTTATTAAAAAGTAGATTTTTTAATAGACTTTTCGCATTATTTACATGTTTGTTTCGTCAATTATCTTTGCGTAAAAATTGTAAAGTCTATTAACAAACATCTATGTCTTTGTATAAGTATATCGATATTTGTAGATGCGCATAAATAATATAAGACTTCGTTGTCGCTCTATCGATAAATTAAGAGATATAGAAGACACATATTTATAGACTTCGAGATGCTCTAGTTTATAAGAACTAACGTAGTTCTCTTCGCGCATTTGTATAGAATAGTTTGCTTGTAAATTAAAAGATTGTTAATTGTTGTTTTTGTTAAATATTTTCTTCTTTGCAAATTTAGTTTATTTAGTTTCTTGCGTTTGCAATGTTTGTCTTCTTTATTGTTGTTGCAATCTTCTTTATTGTAACATCGACAATAAAGTAATTGCAAACAATAACAATCTTTGTTATTGTTGCAAAAATTGTTTAAGCTTTTGACAAAAATATAGAATTTTTAACAATCTTTGTTTGCAATTGTTTTGTTGTTTGTTCTAGTATTTCTAGCTTTTTTTTTAATTTTATTAAGTAGTAAGCTCTACAATCTTGTGCGTAAACTACGTCGACTATACTAATTATTATATTGCAATAACTTTGCTTTTGTTTTTGTAGCAAAATAGTTGCTAAACAATTGTTCAAGTTCCATTTATATAGAATATAGCTTTTTGATTGCTATTTAATATCTTCTAAAACGTTAAACATCTAATTAAAATTAACATCGAAATACTTGTTTTCGTAATAATATAGTTGTAATGCTTGCAAAATTCTCTTAATTAATTTCGATTCTCGTAAAATTCGTATAAGATACTTATTAGATTTCGACGTAGTTTGCGAAGCAAATTTTTTGACAAACTTTTTGCGTCGACGCTCTTTTAAAGACTCTAAAACAACAACAAGATTAAAAAAAAACAATATTATATTTTTGTTAAATATAACATATTGTAGATTGTTTAAAGATTTGATTTTTGAAGTTCTATAAAATATGCAAAAAGTTTAGACAATTAAATTTCGAAATATCTTGTCTAATAGAGCAATTAATAGCTTTATTGTAGTAGTACTTGTATAGCTAAAAGACTTTAATATTTAAAGATTGCGTAAGATGCGTAAAGTAAGCAAAAAGCTTAAAGAGAACAATCTAATTCTTTTTTATTATCTTCTTAAAAGAAAAAGTTATATAGAAATCAAAATTGTTTACTATTAGTATTAATTAATGTTTTATTTGCTTTTGTTATATATACTTTATAAAGTAATACAATCAATCTAATACGAAATTGTCGTTTAAGTATTTGAAATTGCTAGATTCAAAAAGAGTATTGTTGTCAATACTATTGTTGTTAATTTACTTATTTAGAATTTGATTACTTTTAACAATTAGTAACAACAATATTGTTTTGCTAATTAAACTAATAGTTTCAACAAAAATAATATAGTTGCAATTGTTTAAATTTGCAATCTTTAAGATTTTCTTAATATTTAATGTAATTATTATGTGAGATTTGTTGCATTTTATACGAAAGCTTGTCTTATTTATATTTTATAAATTCTTTAAAACTATGTTGTATTTTGCAATTGTTATCTTCAATTCTATAAAGTAGTTTGCCAAATTATTTATATTATTGGCATTCTTTCGCTATATTGCAATAGAACGTTGACGACGTTATTTAAAATATTAATAACAAACAAGAAATTGCTTCGATTAATCGAAACTTATATTGCTTGTCTTATTGTTAAGAAGTTAATTAATAGCGTCAACAATAAGTTTGAGAGTCAACAATATATTTATTTGATTCGCACGCTCAATATACGCGATAATTGTTTGTTCTTGTATCTTTGTTAGATGTTTATTAATTGTTTGACGCGTGCTTTTCGAGATCTTTTCGTTTTATCGATCGAAGAGAACTTTTCTCGAAATGCTCTTTGCACAAGCGCAAACGTTAACATTTGAATATTTGTTGTTTCTTAAGATATCTATAGTTTTAGTAAAGCGTCTTTCGCATGCAATATAGATATCTAAAGGCATAATAATGGTAATAAAATAATTAATAGATAATAATCCTAAATTGCCTAAATATAATGTTTGAACTGCATTGGTAATTGAGATGCAATCCACTAAGAAGTGCTTGTCGATTCTTGGTGGGGCACCCACGGTTAGATATAGTTATATCAATTTGGTATATTCTATCAAATTCAATTTACTATCGATTTACTACGGGATTAATACGGTTGCTCGTCGGTTAATTCTCGGTAATACAACAGTGTTGCGTACGTTTTATTAGTAAATAAATTTGTTTAGTAAGCAAACTTTGTTTTAATTTAGTAAAGTATCTTACTAACTATCTAATATCTAATATATATAAGTGTAGTACGCAGGCGCTAGTAGAGGGAGTCTTACGCGTACATACAATTTTCGTAAATTATGTGATTTTATTATCTAAAATATTATAGTGTTGATAGTCGCAACGCTAGAGACTTCCCGAATATCTTAAACTTTAAATTTAAGATTAAAACTTTAAATTTATAAATAGAATTATAATTTAACAACTTCACGAGTTGACGAATTAACGTTTTAGAAACTTTATTATTCGACAATATTTTCGAAAACCTCAATCGGGCTAGCGTGGGGACTTGGAGGGAAAGAAAAAAAAAATGATTTTTTTTTTATAATTAGCACCTATAGGCATCTATAGGTTTTCTAGTAGTATTGCGGTAGTAATACGGTTGCACTACGATAGCACTACGGTAGCACTACGGTAGCACTACGGTAGCACTACGGTAGGAATCTCGTAGTAGTAGGATTTTCTTAGTATTTATACGGTAGTACTACTAGCTTACTACTAAATCCGTAGTATAGCAGTAGTACTATCGTTATACTATCGTGTTTTTTATTTATAGAGGGGCCTCAAAGTAATTGTACGCAAAAATTATATTTATTATCTATTATATTTTATCAAAATATTTTAAGAAATTGTCGACAATATAATTGCGACAATTAAATAACAAAATCTACTATTTTTAATAACATATAAACTAAATTTATATCTAGTATATATATTAATTGTACTAAATATTTTGTAAAATATTTTGCTATCTTTTCTATTATATTCGATTTATACGCAAAATATAGCAAAATTGTTTTGTATTATATATATAATAGTATTAATATAAAAATTTGTATAATAATATTAATTTGCAAGCAAAAACTTAAAAAGTCTTCTGTATAGCCAAACTAGTGAAAAATTCAACCGTTGTACAACCGTTGTACAACCGACGACAAACCGTCGAAAAACCGTCAAAAAACTATGCTCAAACCGTCGAAAAACCGTTTTTCAACCGATTAACAACTAGGAAAATTCTAAATTTCGGTCGTTCAACGGACTGGATGCCCCAACAACCACCAACCGCAAAAACAGGTTTTAGGGTTGAATTGCGGTTGTTCAACGGTTGATTAAAAAATTTATTAAATTGAAAAAAAAATTTATTAATTAGAGTTCCTAAGTACTAGCCTAGTAGAGAGATATATAGGGGGGATATAGATAAGACGATCACTTACGCGTGTATGTTTTTCGTAAATCACGTGATTTTTCTATTTATAACTTGCTAGTGTTGATAGTAATCAAAATAGAGACTTCCCGAGCTAAGTCAAAACTTTAAATTTAAGTTTAAACTCTAAACTATTAATAGAATTAATAGAAAAACGTCTTAACGACTTCACGTATTGACGAATCAACGATTTAGATATTTTACTACTCGACATGCCAAGACTTAAAACCCTGATCGGGCTAGCTTCGAGACTTAGAATAAAATTTTAAAAATTTTAAAAATTTTAATATCAAAATTAGCACCTATAGGCATCTATCGGTTGAACAACCGTTGTTCAACCGTTGTTCAACCGTAGAAAAATTAATTTTCTAGTCTTAAACTGTTGTTTAAAAATTTCAATATCAAAATTAGCACCTATAGGCATCTATCCGTTGAACAACCGTTGTTCAACCGTTGTTCAACTGTTGTTCAACCGTAGAAAAATTAATTTTCTAGTCTTAAACTGTTGTTTAAAAATTTCAATATCAAAATTAGCACCTATAGGCATCTATCCGTTGTTCATCCGTTGTTCAACCGTCGTTCAACCGCTGTTCATCGGAAGAAAATCTAAATTTCCAAATTTCTAACATCAAACCGTTGAACAACCGTCAAACAACTATAAAATATCTAGATTTCTGTTGTTCAACCGACGTACAACTGTTGTACAACTGTTGTTTTTATTAGTAGGAAGCCCTAGAAGTTCTATTAAAACAATTTTAGAAAATAGTTTATATTTAATTTAAATATTGTATAAATCTAGTTTATAATCTATAAAAATTAGATAAAAATTTGTTGTTAATTAATTGTATTTTTTAAAAAAACAATAGATTAAAGGTATTATCTATTTTAACAAAAATTCTTAACAATATATTGTTATATACTATATTTATACTTAGATTAAAATCTTTATAAATTAATTATATTTTAAAATAGATTTTATATTTAAATAAATTTAAAACAAAACAAACTTATACAATATTTTAAATTAAAACAAAAATTATTATTGTAAATTTAATATATATATAATATATATTAAGTATATACTTAAATTGCAATATAAATTAATATCTACTATTATATATAAATTAATATAGAGATTATTAAAGATTATTATATAATATTTATTAAAATATTTAAATTTCTTATATCAATTATAAAAATAAAGAATTGCAAATTTTTACAATAAAAATAAACAAAAAATAAACTTAATATATACTAATATTATATAAATATTACTAATATTTTGTTTAAAATTTAAAAAATATGTTTACAATTTTAACAACTCTTAAAAGTAATTTAAATATTTTAAATATATATTAATCTTTTATCGAATATATTCTAAGTACAATTTTCAAAAATATTATTTTAATTATTTAACAATTAATTTTATTAATTAATTTTTAAAAATCGAGACTATTAACAAATTACTACAATATATAAATAATATAAGTATATTATATTTTAAACTTGAAATATAAATTAAATATCGAAAAACAAAATAATTTTTTGTTAAACTATATAAAAAGAGATTAAAGATTTCTTTGTATTAATAGATACTAATTTGCAATTATATTAATATAGAAGAAAGCAATTACTTTTAAAACAATAAATTTATAAAACAAAAACTATTACTATTTATTTTTATATTTAGATAGAATTTATATTTGTTCTAAGCTATATTTATACTAATTATATAATAAAATAAGAAAACACGCTATTAAAATATTTGAAAAAAACAATTTTAAGATAGAAAAAAATATTCTATTTATTTAATACAATTGTAATAAATTTAATTGTATTGTTGCTTAACTAATTAAAAAAGATATATACAATTAGTTTATATTTAATTTTACTTAATAATTAATCAAATTATAGACAAAAAAGATCGAAAAGTTATAGAGTATTGTTAACAATATCTATATCTTTCTTTTAATTTAGAAAATTCTTATATAATACTCTTTTTTAATAGACTTAATTCTAAATATAAATCTAGCACAAATATAATATCTAAATTTAATAATAAGATTTTTTATATATTTTAAAGTTGCAATTTAAGAATTACTTATTTTATAAAAAATTAATATTAAGTATTAACTCGATATATATTAGATAAAAATTCTAAAATATCTTTTCTAATATAACAATATATAGAGATATTATCTAGAAAAGACAAACGTCAAATATTTATTTAGTATATATTAGATAAAGATTTTAAAATATTTTTCTTAATACAACAATATATAGAGATACTATTTAGAAAAAACAAATGCTAGATATTTGCTCAATATATATTAGATAAAAACTCTAAAAAAAAAAATTTAATACAACAATATACAAAGATACTATCTAGAAAAAACAAATACTAAATATCTACTTAATATATATTAGATGAAAATTTTGAAAATTTTTCTTTAATATAACAATATATAAAGATACTATCTAAAAGAAATAGATATTAAATATTAACTTATTATATATTATTGTTTTACTCAAATAAGTATAAATTAGACTTAAGTTTTATAAACAATATATTAAAATTAAGCAAAAAATATAAAGCAATACTATCGAAACATTAAATTAAGAATTAAGTACAAAAACAATATATACAATATATATGTTAAAAATATAACAAACTTCTACAAAAAAAAGAAAAAAAACTAACAAAAAAAGTTGTTAAATTAAAAAAATTCGATATTATTAGCAATACAAAGTATATTTTAAACATAATTATTCTATTATAAACAAATTAACAATATCTATTAAGCAATTAAGACAACAACAAAAATAAACTAACTTATAAATTTATATCTTTGTTTTTATTAAAAGATATAACAAACAACGTAGTGGATTATCGATGCTCTAGAAGATAATTATATACAAAGAGCAAAGATTGCAAGATATATTGTAGTTTCTAAGCTAATTTCAATTGAGTCTAGCTTATCTAGATTAAATTGATTTAAATTTGAATCAACTTGCTAAGCAAATTAATTAAGATTAGATAAGTAGCTTTTTAAATTGCTTATTTAATATTATCTTAGTTTGCAAGCTTTAGATATGTTATTGTTGTATTGCACAATACTCTTATTTGACAATAACGTATCTATTAGCTTTTATTAATTTTCTAATTTTCTAATTTAAGTTGTTTAATAAAGATTTTGAACTTATTTTTGAGCAATAATTTTGTTAGTTTGTTTGCTATTATGTTTGCGCTTTAAACAAAATTGATGCAAATGCAATTACTTCTATAGAAATCTTTAATATAATAAAATATTATATCGATATGTTTTAATCTATTATTAATATAAGCGTTTTTAATAAATGCTAAAGTTGCTTAATTGTCGCTTATTAATTGTATAAAAGATACAAATTCGTATATTTTGTTTTTAATAATATCTATGCAATTTAATAAATCTCTAAAATATTTTGCATAACTAGTGTTTCTTAAAATTTGTATAATTTATAGACTCTTTTTAACATATATAGATAAAGTTATATACTTAATTTTAGTAATAAATGTTGTTATTAACTTTTGCTTGCGTAATATTTATACAATTAATTTTTTGCTTATTATAAATATATATTTAAGAATTAACTTTCGATTTAATCTATTAGATACGTAGTCTAAGTTAAAGTATATTACTAAATATAATTTTTTATTGTTGTTGTACGTTAGTTTCTTGTCGATAATAAAACAAAGATATCGAAGCAATATTTTTAAGATCTAATTATAATGCTTTGTCAAATTAATAAAATATTGATTTAGACATTCTATTGCGAAAGCAATATTTAAGCGAATATAAATAACTATATATATAATACTTTCGATTGCGTATTAATAATTTTTTTGATCAATTTGTTCGTCTTCTAATCAAGTAGATTGAAGAGAATTATATTTATTTATAATCAATTTAGTTAAGCTACTTTTATTAATAGACATTTGCAATCTATTAAGTATTTTGTTAATATAATAAGATTAATTTATGCGTAGAGTTTTGACTTTTCGATTGCAAATAATTCTAATATTAAGAATTCTTTTTATTCTTTTTAGATTCTTTATTTTAAATATCTTTTAAAACTTGTATTTAAATTAATCAACATTATTTATTAATTATATAGCAATAACAATATTGTTAATATAAAGTAAAAACATAATGCGTTGTTTAAAATACAACAAAAGACAAGAATTAATATTGTATTGTTTAAAGTCTAGCTTAACAAGCTCTTTAATATAACGTTTATATTAGTCGCAAACAACTTATTTTAAATTATAAGAACTTCGAAGAATGCGCAAATATTGTTCTAGAAATATATTTACTTTAAATAAAAATATTATATAGATTTTCTTTTTAAGAAAAAACTTAATAAAGATGTTGTTAACGTCTACTTAATAATATTCTAGATTTTCTAATATAACAATAGCAAAAAATATTTGTAAAATATTAAATTTAACAATTAAAACAAAAGTGTCTTTGTAATTAATTTTAAAAATTTGTGTAAAATCTTTTGCAACTAATTTTGCTTTAAACTTTTTTAATATTTTATCTATATATATTTTTGCTTTAAACACTTATTTGCTTGTTACAATATTAGCGTTTCGAGAAGAAGTAACAATTTCTTATATATTATTAACAACAAGAGTAAATAATTTCTCTTATATAAAATCTTTTTATAGTTTCTTTTAAACAAAATTGTTTACAATTTTGTTTTATATTTTTAATATAAATATAACAAGCTTGTTAGCATTATTGTCTTTTTTATTAATAATTGCAAAGTTGCACTTTGAATCTATAGTTTTACTAATTACGTCTTAAACTATAAAAATTATTATAATATAAACGATTTTGCTTCGATATTTTTTTAAGTTTTTTGCACTATTATTAATTTGTTTTCTCTTTAAGATAACAATATATAGAAATGTTTGCACGTAACGTTTAAATAAAACAAAATTATTTAAAGTTACTTAAGAAAGATTTAAATTATTTTAAGCAAGATTTAAGTTATTTTAAACAAAATTAAAGACAATTTAAACGAGATCTAAACTAGTATAAGTAAGATCTAAATTAGTATAAGCGAGATTTAAGTTAATATAAGCAAGATCCAGATTAGTATAAGCAAGATTTAAGTTAAATTTATTTTTGATTATATCTTTGCGAAATCTATCTATTAATTGTCTTTTTAACAAGATATTAATAGTTTTGACACGTATTTTAAGATTAAAGTGTTCTTTCTTTTTGTTTTCGATATATTTAACAATATTATATCTAATAATCTTATCTAAATTTGATACTTATATTTTAACAAATATACTTGTTTTGTTAATATATTTAAGAAACACTTTTATTTGTTCTTTATTTATAAGTTTATTTTTTTTGTTTTTGACAAAAAGAGATTTAAAATCTATATAGAAATAGCATTTGCAATTCTATATAGACAAATAATTAATAAATAATTTGACATTAATAAATGTTTTTATAAATATAATAAATTTATTGTTAATAAGCAATTTAATTGCTATATAATTTTGTAGATATATATTTATTTATGCAACTTTTAGTCAAAATTTAATAAAAAGCTTTGTCTCTTTAATTATAACTTTTATAAAGTTTTCAATAATTTGTATATCTTGTTTAGCAATATTATTTTAAAAAGAATTGTACAACAAAATGTAATTATACACAACGTTAAAGAATAAATATTATTTATTAAGTATTAACTTAAGCTTTGTGTTATTATTGTTGCAAATTGCGAGTATTTTAACTTTACTTTAAAACTTTGTTTGTATTTGTTATTAACAAAAAATATCTACAATTTGTTTTTGTTTAATTATTGTTAATATTTATATTTTACAAAAGTAATTATTAACAATTTTGAGAAAATATTTGTATTTAAATTTTAAGATTAATAGTAATTCGCAAATGTTAATTAAAATAAAAGCTAAAATAATTGTTTTATATTTATTAATATAATAATTTCTCTTATTATAGAGCTTAATTAATGCGCACACTTTATAAAGATTTCTTATATTTTTGGTAATAGAAACAAGCTTTAAGAGTGTAGTAATCTTATATAGCTTTCGCAATTTAATTGCGTCTAAATAAGCAAATCGACAATATTAAAGACTATACAACTTTGCTTTAAAATTATTAATAATTGTTTTATTAATATTAATTTGCATTTAATTCTTCTAATTAGATGCGTTATTAATTGCTAGAAATACTATAAAAGACTTCTATTATATAATAGCAATAAAAGTAAACTTGTTTAAGTTTAATACTATTTTGCTTACTATATATATGTTTTTTTGTTAATTTGTAATAAGAATACGTCTTTTTTGTTTATCTTGCATTTATATATTATATTTGTTAAAGTCTTTATATAGATCTTTTTAATATATATATCTATTAAACAAAAGATTAACTCTAAGACTTAAAACGAAAAGAATATTTATTAAATATACTTTGTTTTTGTTCTTTGTACGCATTGTTATTGTCTTATATTAATTTAAAAACAATTTTTTCTCTTCGATTTTAACAATGCGTCTAAAAATAACAATAAAAGAATTTCTAAAATATTAAAGCTAATTAATTATATATAAGAAAGCGTCAATATTAACAACTTATTTGTTGTTAAAATTTTTATTAATATTTTCTTTAAACAATATTGCAAGTTCTTTATTAATGCTTTCTTTAATATTAAAATCGCTATTATTAATTAAAGATTCTTTCGAGAAATTATTATTTTTAGTATTGTAAATAAAATACTTTTTGTAAAACTTTTGTTTGTTATTTTTAACAATTTTTGTTTATTTTTTATTTTTTTTGAATATATTTGCAAATATCGATACGAAAAGAGCATTCTTTAACAAGATACTTAAAACTTTGACAAAAATAATAGTAATATATATCTTTATTAATTTTTCGATCAAAAAAATTGTATTTTTAATAAGAATTAAAGTTTGACTTTAAAAAGAAGTTTTAATAATAATATTAAGATTTCGAACAACTAATTTTGCGTTTAATTTATATAATAGTTTTATTAACTTTAAGCAATATTTTCTTTTTTTGCAATTTTTAAAAAGTTATATTAATATCGAAAGAGTTTTAAGTATTAAAAGTATCTTAAATTGCAATATATTTTAAAAGCAAAAAGATTAGTAATATTTAAATTAATCTATTGTTGCAATATAGTCTTTTTATATTAAATTAAATTTTAGCAATTTTTTGTTTTAGCTTCTTAAGATGCGTTTATGCTTTATTAATACTTTAATTAGTAGACTTCTTGTAGTTTATATAATTTGCTAGATATTGTCTTCTAATAATTTGAAGTTTCTTTTTGTATTTATATATTAAGAATCTTTATATTTTATATACAATAATTATAACAATTATATCTTTCTTGTTGTTCTTATTTAGACAAAATTAAATATAAAAAGTAGTTTTAATATTTGCTTTTATGTTTTTAGATTAAGAAATTATTAATAATATTAAATTAGTTTTGTTTGTAGAGATAAAAAGTACAATAAAGTTTAAAGATTAAATTATATTTTAAAGATCTTTTGCTATAAAATAATTTTTTATTTGACGAAATTATTGCTTGTTTGTAGTTCGATTAAGTATATTAATTGTTTTGCGTATATTGTTTCTTATAATATATAAAAATAAATAAAGTAAAGTTAACAAGAGAATAAAGAGTAAATAAAGTAATATTTGTTAAGTAACAATAAAGAGATTTAATATACTAATCTTTTATTAATTTAGTGCGAAGATTGTAATTGCGTTGTCGTCTTAATAGTATTTTTTAATATTGTGTTTGCTTTCTTTAAAACAATTTAGTTTGCTTTCTTTGAAACATTAATTAACTCTTTTTTAAGCAATATTGTTTGCTTTTTTTAAAGCATTAACTAGCTCTTTTTTAAATATATAAGTTAGTCTTTCTTATTGTTGTTCGTTCTTTGTAGAATTTGTAATTGAGCAAAATTAATTTGTTTGCGCAAAAATCTCTTGCGCGATTCGAAAATATATATCGATTTTTGCTTATTAATAATAGTATCTTTCGTTCTTTATAGAACGCGATAAAAGTTATTGCGATAATAATATTAAAGATTGTTAAATTAAAAGTTTTCGCAAACTTAAATTTATAATCTATTAAAAAATGTAACAAACAACGTAGTAAATTATTGATACTCTAAAAGATAATTATATACAAAGAGCAAAGATTGCAAAATATATTGTAGTTCTTAAGCTAGTTTTAATTGAGTCTAGCTTACTTAAATTAAGTTAATCTAGATTTGAGTCAACTTGCTAAGCGAATTAATCAAGATTAGGCGAGCAGCTCTTTAAACTATTTATCTAATACTATCTTGGTCTGCAAGCTTCAGACATATTATCGTTATATTGCGCAACAGTTTTACAAATACTATATAATATTAATAATTTAAGAGCTTTTGTTTAGACTCGAAAAACTATATATAAATTTAATATATATCGAGTTTATATTAAGTATTAATTTAAAAGAAGATTTATTACTTTATTAAAAGATTTAAAATTTAAAAAAACAATTAAAAACAAAATTATATATAAGATATTTGTATTATTTGTAAAACTAACAAATACAACAACGCGTATCGAAATACTATAATCGATCTAATCTAGTGCTAGCACTATTTGATTCGATACTATTTGACTCAATATTATGTAATCGATTTAGATAGCTTCAATCAATATATATAGATAGACAAATCCCTAGCTTTTATATAAAAACTAAGCATTTTACTATTTATTATTTTAACAAGTTATAAGCTTAAAACAAGACAAGAAACTTATTTGTTTATTAATTAAGATATCTAAAGTATAGCTAATAAATCGAACTAACAATAGACTTCCAATTATTACTATTAGCTAAATTTTTGTTGATTTCGAATATACAAAAACTAACAATCAATTATCTCGATATCTAAATTAGTCTTTAAGAATCGAAATATTAATACTATAATATTGTCAAAACAATAATTAAAAGATTGTCGAAACTTGTCAAACAATCAATCTCTTAATTATTCAAATAACTAGAATTTTCAACTATTAACAATTAAATAATTAATATCTTGTTCAAGATTCTAAGCACAAATATTTTACTAAAAAGACTAATATAAGTTGTAAAAATAACTAAATTAATTTTATTTGCAATTTGTTGCTTTTGCTAAAAAGCGCTAATTATTTTTAACAAATATTTATTAATAATAAGCTCTAAGAGATCGAAGAATTAATTATATAGTAATTATATAACTAGAAATCAATAATTAGATAACTAGTAATTAATCGAAGACATATTATTAAAGCAAAACAAAATTTTGCTTCGACGCATTAATAAAAGAGCTAAGTTATTTAGTTTTCTTAATCTTTAATTTTCTATTTATTGCAAAATTCTCTTATTAACAATTAAATAAGTTAACTTGTTAGCTCGATAACTAAAACAAGTACTAGTTAATTTCTCTTACTACAATATACAAAATAAACTAGTAAACTAAATCGCAAATATATTTCAAAAATTAAAATAATTTTATTAATTATTTTAAAAACAATATCTAGATGCAACTCTCGATCAAATAGCAATTAATTTTGTTCAAATAAAATTAAAAAGCTCTTAACTATCGCAAAAATACAAAAAATTAAAATTAAAAAAATTAAAATTTAATCTTAATAAAACAAGAAAACTAAAAAGATCGATTTAAAGAACGCAAAAATACAAAATAATATAATTATTTTTATAACTATTAAGATTAAGAAGAAGAATAAAGAGATTAAATAACTTAATTAGATTCTAAATAATAAATAAACTTTATCTACAATTAAGCAAAAACAACAATTTGATTAGAAATTATCTATTAATATTTTACTTTTTAAACAAATCAAGTTTATTAAATTTACTTAAATCTATATTTGTTATAATTTTAAAATAGAACAACAAAAATATAAAATTTATTTAAAAGCTTATTAATTGTTTATCTATTAAAACTTTGTTCAATTTATAATTGACAAAATCGATCAAGTTAATACTGTTAACAAAAAAAAAGTATATTTAGCTATATTTTTTACTTAAATTTTTTAAAAAGTATCTATGGAACTAAATATCTAACTTAAATTTTATTAATTTATTTAATCTTTATAATTTAACAACTAAAATATCTTTATTAAAATTGTTATTGCGTAATCGCGCTTCTTTATTGTATTTACTAGTATTATTATCTACTATTTACGAGCTATTAATAGAGCTCTAAAACAACAAATTATATTAATACTATTATAGCTACTACTGTATAGCCAAACTAGTAAAGAATTCAACCGTTTTATAAACGCCGAAAAACTGTCAAAAACCCGTCAAAAAACTATCAACAAACCGTCAAAAAGCCGACGGAAAACCGTTTTCCAACCGATTAACAACTAAGAAAATTCTAAATTTCGGTTGCTTAACGGTTGACAATCTCAACAACTATCAACTGCAAAAATAGATTTTAGGATTGAATCGCAATTGTTTAACGATTGATTAAAAAAATTATTAAATTGAAAAAAAAAATTAATTAATTAGACTTCCTAAGTACGAAAGTAGTAGAGAGATATATAGAGAAGAGTATTGAGAAATTATTGACTAGAGAGTTACTTACGCGTATATGTTTTTCGTAAATTACGTGATTTTTCTATTTATAACTTGATAGTATTGATAGTAATCAAAATAGAGACTTTCTAAGATAAATCAAAACTTTAAATTTAAGTTTAAACTCTAAACTATTAATAGAATTAATAGAAAAACGTCTTAACGACTTCACGTATTAACGAATCAACGATTTAAATATTTTACTACTCGATATGTCAAGACTTAAAACCCTGATCGGGCTACCTTCGAGACTTAGAAAAAAAAATTAAAATTTTCAAAATTTTCAATATCAAAATTAGCACCTATAGATATCTATCGAGCATATAGCTTATCCCGGGTGCAAGCTTATTTCGGGTAGGAATTCCTACTTGAGATAAGCTCTATTTATACTTAGTCTATACTTAATATAGAACGTGCTAGATAAAGCAAAAATTATAAGTTTGAAAAGACGTCTCTATTGCAAATTGTATACACTAAATATATGTTAGATCTATAATCTTGCTATTTTAGAGCTTATTCTAAATAGAAAATTTGTATTTAAAATAAACTTTATTTATGTCGAGTCTATACTTTATATATATTGTACTAAATTAAGCAAAAAGATTGAAAATTTAAAAATACATTAAAAAGAAAATATATATATCTAGTTGTCGAAATACTGTAACCGATCTAGTCTAGTGCTAGCACTACTCGACCCGATACTATTCGATTCAACATTACGTAATCGATTCAAATAGCTTCAATCAATATATATAGATAGACAAAGTCTTAGCTTCTATATAGTAACTAAGCGTTCTATTATCTATTATTTTGACAAATTATAAGCTCAAAATAGAGCGAGAAACTTATTTGCTTGTTAATCAGAATGCTTGAAGTATAGTTAATAAATCAAACTAACAATAAACTTACAATTACTACAATTAGTTAAGTTTTTGTTGATTTTTAATATAGAGAAACTAACAATCAATTATCTAGATATCTAGATTATTATTGCTTCAAAAATCGAAATATTAATACTATAATATTGTCAAAACAATAGTTAAAGAGTTGTCAAAATTTGTCAAACAATTAATCTCTTAACTATTCGAACAATTAAAATCTTTAATTATTAACAATTGAATAATTGACATCTAGCTAAAGATTCTAAACACAAATGTTTTACTAAAAAAAACTAATATAAATTGTAAAAACAACTAAATTTATCTTATTTGCAATTTGTTGCTTTTGTCGAAGAACGCTAATTATTTTTAATAGATATTTATCAATAATAAGTTTTAAAGATCGAAGAATCAATTATATAGCAATTATATAACTAGAGATCAATAATTAAATAGTTAATAATTAATTAAAAACGCGTTATTAAAGTAAAGCAAGATTTTGTTTCGACGCATTAATAAGAGAACTAAGTTATCTAGTTTTTCTAATTTTTGTTTTTCTATTTATTGCAAAAATTCTCTTACTAACAATCAAATAAGTTAACTTGTTTGCGCAATAATTAGAACAAATGTTAGTTAATTTCTTTTACTACAATATACAAAACAAATTAGTAAACTAAATCGCAAACATACTTCAAAAATTAAAATAATTTTACTAATTATTTTAAAAGCAACGTCTAGATACAACTCTCGATTAAATAGCAATTAATTTTGTTCAAATAAAATTAAAAAGCTTTTAACTATCGCAAAAATGCAAAAGATTTAAATTAAAAAGATTAATATTTAATCTTATCAAAATAAAAAGACTAGAAAAATCGATTTAACAATCGCAAAAATGCGAAATAGTATTGCTATTTCTATAATTGTTAAAATTAAAAAAAAAAAAGAGATTAAGTAATCTAGCTAGATTTCAAATAGTTAACAAGTTTTATTTACAATTAAACAAAAACAACAATTTAATTAGAAATTATCTATTAATACTTTATCTTTTAAACAAATTAAATCTATTAAATTTATTCAAATCTATATTTGTTATAATCTTAAAATAAAACAACAAAAATACAAGATTTATTCAAAAATTTATTGATTATTTATCTATTAGAATTTTGTTTAAACTATAATTGACAAGATCGATCAAGTCGATACTATTAACAAAAAAAAATATATTTAACTATCTTTTTTATCTAAACTCTTCGAAAAATATTTATCGAACTAGATATCTAACTCAAATTTTGTTAATTTACTTAATTTTTGTAGTTTAACAACTAGAATATCTTTACTAAAATTTTTACTATACAATTGCTTCTTTTTACTATATTTACTAGTATTACTATCTACTACTTACAAGCTATTAATAGAGCTCTAAAATAGCAAATTACGTCGATACTATTATAACTACTAATATTTTCGCGTTCTTTCTCGCAACTCTTAAACAAATTGTTAAAATTAGCAATAATATAAGCTTTCTTATTTAGAAACAAAACTTGTTTGAAGTTTTTAAATAAATTAAGCTTTAGAAATACGTCGAATTAAGCATTAAATTTGTTAACTTGCTTAATATAATTATCGAAGAACAAGTTAAATAGAACGCTAACAACAAGAAATATATAAACGCGCTTTGAAATATTGTTAATAAAAATTTATATTACAATATAAAAAAAATCGATCTAGTTAAAAAAACTTATTAAAAAATTGTTAAAATATACAAGTCTAAAAAATCAAGTATACTAATAAGAATCTTTGTTAAATTTAAGTTTTTTAAGATTTTTAACTTTTAAAATATTAACAAGTACAAAATTAAGTTTTGCAATATTATTGATAAACTATCTATTTATTTAGACAATCTAGCTATAGATAAAAACTAATTTATTTTTAAATATCTAGTTAATCTTAATAATATTGCGCGTCTCTTTATTGATTAATAGATATTTAAGCATAAATTCTTTTACAACAATAGTATTTAAAAGCAAAAATTGTTTACTATTATTTACAATTACAAGATTCAATATGTTAATTTAATAAATATCTCGACTATTAATACTATCTTAATTCCAACAATAATTACTAGATTAACTATTATTACAAAAAATACGCTTTCTATTGTTAACAATTCTAGCTCTATATATATCAAACAAAAGAAGTATACAAATTGCGAAAAAATTAATTATTAACAACTAGATTGCTAGAACTTATATTTAGAACTATATTTTGTTTTAAAGAGCAATAGCTTCGAAAACAATTAAAATAATAGCAAAAACAAATATTGTTAAAATTACGATAATTAAAAGAAAGATAAAAAGAAATTTAAATTTAAAAAAAATAAAAATAAATTTAAATTTAAGTTTAACAAAAACAAAAATAAAAACAACAACAACAAAAAGTAAAAAACTATTGAAACAATAGTCTATAAATGTTATCTTATCTTTGTTATTATAGCAATTTTATTTGCAATTTCTAAATTATTTATCTCTACAACTATAATATCAATTCTTGTTGTTAACTATTTCTCGCGCAAATAAATTTTCGATACAAAATGCTCGCAATATATATCTAGAAACTCTAGTATTTTTGTATTTTATTCGAAAATATCTTAACAATTAATTGAAAATATAGAAAACAATTTATTTGCTATAAATATTAAAAGTATTTGTCTATTTGTTAAATACAAAAACAAAAGAGCTCGTAATATTATAATTTATAATATATAATATACATTTAACTTTCTTTACAATTTAATCTTCTATAATTAGTTAAAAGACGCTAATATTGTTTAAAAAATTATTAATTATAACTTTTCTATCAACATCTAGCAAATTCGAACAATCAAAAATTTCGATTTCTACTTTCTAAACTTAAAAATATTTATTGCACTTTTTGTTATTACTATTGCTTTATTGGCAATTAACAAAAATGCAATAACTATATAGCACAAACAACTCAATTATCTAAACAAACAAAATATTTATTAACTAATTTGCAAAAATGTTTTTGATTTTATCAAGCTATCTTTAAATAATGCTTGTGTCTCTTGCGTATACGCAAAAAACAAAGCAATATTTTATTAAATCTCTATTAGATTTAATTGCTAAAAAAACAATCTTATTTACGTCAACATTATAGAATCTATATTTTTAGACAATTTCGATAATATTTGCTACGTTTGCACTTAACTAAATAATAAAACTAAGTATTTGCAAATAAAATATTTTAAAAACAAGAATAAAATTAATTTACTAACTTTTTTTAAGTACTATATCGACAAATTTAAGTATAGAGACAACAAATATATTCGCATTCGCGTTAACAACAAAAATAAATATATAAATAAAGTTTTTTGAGTTTAATACAAAGAGCGCAAGATATATATCGAATTAATTGTTGCTATTTTCTCTAAAATAAAAAATTATATTAAACATCTTAATTAAATTTTAATACCAAAGATTAATACTATAATTAAAGATACTAGCTTAATTATAAATCTTTAATTAGAGATTATTCAAATTGTTAATTTATATTGCAACATCTTTTTTGTTATCGAATATCTTATTATTTTTTTTAAAACAAGTATCGAATATCTTTATAACTACAAGTATATCTAGCGCATTAATCAATAAGAAAAAGCGTTAAAAACTTAATTAAGCACTAATTAATAAAAGTTCTAGAATTATATTCGATTCTTAATTCTAGTAAAATATAAAAGAGAGTATATCTATTGTATAATAAATAACAAAAGCAAGATTTAACAAGTGTTAAAAATTTATTAACTAAACAATAAGCAAACATTATCTAGCTCTAATATCAATTATAGCAAAACTAGTTGTTATAACAACAATACGCGTTTGTCTACAATCTTATTTACGCAATCTAATATTGCAAATACTATTAATAAATTTCTAAATTCTATAAAAACTAAATTGAACAAGCTTTTTGTAATAATATTATAATAACAACAAAAAATTGTCTTGTTTTCGAATTATATTAAGAACTCTAAGCTAGATTTATTTATTTTATCTAAAATTTTATCTTTTTTAGACTCTAAAAATACTACATTTCTTAAATTATTTTTTAACTCTATTAATTTTAATAAGTTTTTTAAAATTACTAAATTATTAAATATATTTTAAAATCTATTATTCTTAAATCTTGATTTAGCGTTGCAAAAATATTCAAAACTTCGATTGTATTAAAATAAATTTACAAACTTTTTTGCTTTGTTGTTTAAAATTATATTACTAAAGCTATATAAGTCTAAAATCTATATTAAAGCTATAACAAATATCTATTACAAAATAAATTAACAACTAGCTAAACAAAACAAAATCAAATTCTTAAAAAAGAACAATATCTATATTGTTTGCTTAATATCTAACAAGTGCTATATACTTTGTAAAAAATAAATCTACAAAATTAAACAAAAAATTAATAACAAAATTCTTTGCTATAAAGTTTGCTAGATTGTTCGAGACTTTAAACAACGCAAAAATCTAAATTATATTAAGATCTTTGCAATTGTAATTAAATCTATAAGCTATAAGATTATTTTTGTCTTTATTGTTGTTAACAATTAAAATCTAAAACAAATAAATATTGTTACTATCTTTTTCTACAAAAATATTAACAAAAAAATCTATATAGAATTGTTTTACAACTTTAAACAAAGCAAAAAGATTTGCTAATTTAAAAAAGCTCTCTATAGACTTAAACAATTATTTCAAATATAATATAACATTTTTGCAATATTTCTTAAGAAATATTACTTTAATCTATTGAATTTTAATTTAAGCGTTTTTACTAATAACTTTACTATTATTGTTATCTATATAGACAATCTCTTAATTGTTAATATTAACAAAAAGTTTATCGACGTTATTAAAAGAGCTTTTGTTAATTAATTTAAAATAATTAATTTAAATTTTATTTAATAATATTTAGAAATTAAAATTGAGCGCAATTTTGCAACTTGAATTTTCTATTTAAGTTAAAAAGTATATTTAGAAAAAATATTAAAAAATTACAAGATATAGAAGTATAAATTAGTTGTTACTTTTATAAATATATTCAAAATATATATTGTCGACTCAAACTATATTGTAAATTCAAATTATTGTTATATCTATTAATTGACGATTAATTCTTTTATATACGCAATATTAGATATTTGATTAAATATTATCTTTATTGTTTGAGTAATAAACAAATATACTTTTAATTTTATCGACGCTTACTAGAAAATTGTTAAACAAATATTTTGTTATTTTCGAAATATTTTTGATTTTTGTCTTATCTTCTATAAAAGTATTTGTTTTTTGTTAAACTATATCGACGTTAATTAAAACAAAAATCAAAATATTTGTTGTTCTATCTCTAGATATATCTTTAATCTAGAAAATGTTGCTATTAATTAATTATTTAAATGTTAACTAATTGTTGCTTTTTTTACTTGCAAAGTCGAATATATTAAGCAAACACAAATTGTTAAAAAAATTATTTGACTTTAAGTATTGTTAAAGTAGTTGCAATTATTTTACTTATTTCTATTGTTATTGTTTATGTTTAGAGTTTTTGTTGTTGTTAAATTTTTTTTGACGCTTTTAACACTATATCTAGTTGCTATTGTTATCTATTGCGACAACTAAAAAACTATAATATTTGCCAAAAATCTCGCACAACATATTTAAACAAAATATTTAAATATTTAAATTCAATTTGTTTGCAAAAAGATCGCAAATAGCTAAATTAAACTAAAATATATTTTTATCAAAAAGCAAATAGCTAATAGACTAATCAAAACTCTCTTTTGTAATACATTTAAAGCGTTTTAACAAACTCTTAAATTAATTTAATAACTAGATTACTTGTAATCTCGAATATAGATATTAGACTTAATTATTTGAACAACTTGCAATTAAATAGTTGCTATATTTATTGTTGTTAATCTTTGTATTGTTTATCTAAATTTGCATTTATTATTCTTTTCGCTTTACTAGTAAAGTTATTGAATATTATCAACAACGTTTGTATAGTCTCTTGTTAAAATTTTGTCTCTTATATATTCTTTAAATCTTAGAGTATTTTAAACGCATAAATATATATATATCTATATATAAATTGCTAACAAAAGACTTTTATGCACTTTTTTTATTTTTGTTAGAAAGATGCTTGAAACTTGATAGTTTTAAAATAAATTTCGAATTTAATAAAATATAGAATATAATTTATATAAAAGCTAATTTCTAGACTTAGATCAAATAGAAATGTCGAAATACTATAATTAATCTAGTTTAGTGTCGATACTATTTGACTTAACACTATTTGACTCGACATTATATAATCAATTCGAATAGCTTCAATCAATATATATAGATAGGCAAAGTCTTAGCTCCTATATAGTAACTAAGCGTTCTACCATCTATTATTTTGACACTAGTATATACTAGATATAGAAATTAATTATTTTAATATATTAAGTAATTATAATTTTGTTCGATTTCTAAAACTTAAAACAAGCTAAATATATACTTAATATAGTTTATAATTGTTAAAAAAAAACTATTATCTTGATTTTAAATGCGCAATTTCGACGCGTCTATATAAGATACAATTTAAATATAGATTTAGTATTGCTATAACATATATTAAAAATAAGTAAAATTGTGCAAATTGCGCATTAAGTCTTTAGCGTGTTTTGTAAAATTAAAATACAATTGTTGCGTTTTTTATTTTTATCTTTTTTAATTATTTATATTATTGTAGTATATACTCTTAATTTTATCAACAAATCTATAGTATAAGTCTAACTAATTTTATTGTTTCTATTATTTTAGTATATATTTAGCATAAATATTGTTGTAATTTAGTTTGTTAATATTAAAGTATATTATAACAATTTTAATATAACAAACGCGCAAAACTTGTCTTCTCTAGAATATTACTATAATAAGTATAGTATATATAATACTTTTATCTAGCATATATTAATTATATATTTAAGAATCTTTTTTTAATTTAAATCTTAATTTTGTAATTAAATATAAATATTTAGTTATAATACAATTCTATATTAAATATATACTAAATCTATATTTAACATATATAAAATTCAACTAAGTAGATAACAAGTCTAGTAAAAAAATATTTTTTGTTGCAATTTAATTTATGCTAAATATTAACAATATCTACTATTAAATCTTTAAAAAATAATAGATAATCTATATATAAATTTAATCTAAGTTTAGTATATATTAAATATTATTAATTGTGTTAAATTTTAAGACTTAAATTGTTTTTTTTAATACAAATATATAAATTGCATAAATCTAATTGCAACTTTGTATATATTAAATATTAACAAATATAATTGTACAATAATATTGACTAATCAAATATATAAAATAACTTTTATTGCTTTTAATTGTTAGCTATTTATATATATAATTGTAGTTTTATTTATATTTAATATATATTAAGTTAAAATTAAAATTAAACTATATTATTATTAAAGAATATATTATATTAAAGCAAATAAACAAATATTTTAATTAATTATATATAATATATATGCTAAATATATGCAATTGCAAATCTAAATACAAGAAATATTTTTTTAAATATATATTATTTTGAAAAAAAAAAAAAAAAATTATATTTAATATATATCTAGCTTATACTAATTTAATATTATAAAACTTTGAATTAAATTTAAAGAATAGCAAAATACAAACTATTTTACAAAATTAAAACATAACTTCTATATATTTTGTTTAAGCTAAATTTATATTTTGTATAAATACAAATATATAATTAATACAATTGTCTATTAATATACAAACAATATAAAATATATTATATAAACTAAATTAATATTAAGTATATATTAAACTTATATAAAACAATTGTTATAATTAAGAATTTGCAATTATTTTCGATATATATTTCTATTGCAAGATAAATTTATTTTATATTTGTTATATATTTAATTTATTTTTTATTTTCTTTGTTTTTATACTATATATACAAATACTTATTTTGTAATTTAAGATTTTAACAATATATTAATTACGTATAAACTTAACTAATACTAGATTTGTATTAGAACAATATTTAAAATTATTAATTAATTATTGTTTATTGTTTTTTCTTAAATATTTGTTTCTCGATTTAAAGAATATTTGCAAGAAGTATATTTTTAGTTTAATTTTAAAATATACTAAATTTACGCTAATTTATTTTTAGCACTATACTAGTAGTTTAATTAAAAAGCTTTTTTTTGTATATTTTATTATATTAATTTGTACTTAATATATATTTAAATTATATACAAATTAATATATCTATTACAAATATCAAATTTTCGAGTAGATTATTTAATTATACTTTAGATTTAATTTATACTAAATATATACTAGTATTAAAGAAATATAAAAAAGCAAAAAAAATTTGTAATAATAGTATATTTAAGATTTCGAAAATCTTTAAAGATTTATATTTTATTTATATTTAATATATACGTAGCTAACAAAAAAAAGTTGCTTGTAATAGTAAAAAACTAAATATAATAATTAATTTTAATAAAAGAGTCTAAAACTTATATATATTATACTTATATTTACTATATATATAAAAAAGAATTAAAATACTTTTTTTAATTTAAATAAAAGCAAGTCTTATTTGCTAATTTACTATACTAAAACTATATTAATTTTATACTTAATAAATATTTTTATTCTAATTAATATTCTAATAGCAAAAAAGAGTAAAATACTATTTGCAATTTTATACTATTTTTATAATAGATCTATACTAAGTTTATATATTGCTAGTTTTTTTTTAAATAAATTTATCTTTATTAACAATAAGAATTAGTGCAATTATTTTTCAATCTATACTAAAATTATTTTAAAATTATATTTAGTTAATACAATTATTGCAAAAACTATTACTATATTTACAACTAAAAAAGACAAAAATTAGATTGCTTTCTATTATATATATTAAATATATACTAAATATAAATTAGAAGAAATTAGCAACAAAAAGTTTTTAAAATTGTTTAACTAAATTTTAGACTTAATATATACTATATATAATACTCTAATTTGTTTCGACTAGTTATATGCTTTTAATTATATTTAGTATATATAATATAAACAATTAAATACTTGTCTTTTCGATTTTAATCTAATAAAGTAAATTAATATTTACTATATACTTTGCTTCTATATAATTGCTACAATAGTTATATCTTAATAAAAAAAAAATTTATAAATTAATTTAAAATAAAATACAATCTATATCTAATATAAAATCTTTCTATACTTTTTTTAATCTTAAATTAAGATTTTTTTTAACTATATTTAAATATATATTAAGTTTGTATCTTGTCTATATTTGCTATATATTTATTTTATTTACTATTTTAATTTTGTATTAACTTTTTCTATTTTAGATATTATTTTTTATAAAATAAAGCTAAATAAGCAATTATAATAGTTTGTTGCATTGTTGTACTTATTAATTTTATAAATAATACAAATATTTTATATATAATTTTGTTTTCAATTGTTTTTTTTTAATTTCGAATTTTTTAATAAAATAATAAATGTTTTTTCAAATTAATATTTAATATAAACTTAATATATACTAGATTTATATATAGTTTTTCGAATTTAAACAAAAACTCTTAAATTATCAATATTATATAATATTTGTAAAACAAAAATATAAATTTATAAACTAGTTTATCTTTGTTGTTGTTTTAATTGCTTAATAAATATTGTTAATTTGTTTATAATAAAATTATATTTAAAATATTTTTTATATTGTTAATAATATCGAATTTTTTTAATTTAACAACTTTTTTTATTAGTTTTTTCTTTTTTTTTTGTAAAAGTTTGTTATATTTTTAATATATATATTGTATATATTGTTTTTATACTTAATTTTTAATTTAATTTTTCAATAGTATTGCTTTATATTTTTTGTTTAATTTTAATATATTATTTATAAAGCTTAAATCTAATTTATATTTATTTAAGTTAAACAACAATATATATTAAGTTAATATTTAATATTTGTTTTTTCTAAATAGTATCTCTATATATTGTTGTATTAAAAAGAACGTTTTAAAATCTTTATCAAATATATATTAAATTAATATCTAGTATCTATCTTTTCTAGATAGTATCTCTATATATTATTATATTAGAGAAAATATTTTAGAATCTTTATCTAATATATATTGAATCAATGTTCGATATCTATTTTTTCTAAATAATATCTTTGTATATTGCTATATTAAAGAAAATATTTTAGAATCTTTATCTAATATATATCGAGTCAATATTTGGTGTTTATCTTTTCTAAATAATATCTCTATATATTGTTGTATTAAAAAAGATATTTTAGAATCTTTATCTAATATATATTAAGTTAATACTTAATATTTGTTTTTTTTAGATAATATCTCTATATATTGTTATATTAAAGAAAATATTTTAGAATCTTTATCTAATATATATTGAGTCGATATTTAATATTAATTTTTTATTAAATAAGTAATTCTTAGATTGCAACTTTAAAATGTGTAAAAAATCTTGCTATCAAATTTAAATATTATATTTGTGCTAAATTTATACTTAAAATCAAGTCTATTAAAAAAGAGTATTATATAAGAATTTTCTAAATTAAAAGAAAGATATAGATATTGTTAACAACACTTTATAGTTTTTTGATCTTTTTTATTTATAATTTAATTAATTATTAAATCAAATTAAATATAAACTAATTATATATATCTTTTTTAATTAATTAAGCAACAATACAATTAAATTTATTGCAATTGTATTAAGTAAATAGAATATTTTTTTCTATCTTAAAATTGTTCTTTTTAAATATTTTAATAGCGTATTTTCTTATTTTAGTATATAATTAGTATAAATATAGTTTAAAACAAATATAAATTCTATCTAAATATAGAAGCAAGTAATAATAGTTTTTGTTTTGCAAACTTATTGTTTTAAAGAATAATTATTTTTTTCTATATTAATATAATTGCAAATTAGTATTTATTAATGCAAAGAAATTTTTGATTTTTCTTTATATAGTTTAGCAAGAATTTATTTTGTCTTTCGATATTTAATTTATATTTTAAGCTTAAAATATAATATATTTATACTATTTATATATTGTAGTAGTTTGCTAATAGTTTCGATTTTTTAAAGTTAATTAATAAGATAAATTGTTAAATAATTAAAATAATATTTTCGAAACTAATATTTAGAATATATTTAACAAAAGACTAATATATATTCGAGATATTTAAATTACTTTTAAGAGTTGTTAAAATTATAAAAATATTTTTTAAAATTTAGATAAAATATTAGTAATATTTGTGTAATTCTAGTATATATTAAATATGTTTTAAATTTGTTTTTTATCTATATTTATTGTAAAAGTTTGCAACTCTTTAAAGATTTTTACAATTAATATAAAAAATTTAAATAGTTTAACAAACAATTTCTTTTAATACTTTAAATATTTTAATAAATATTATATAATAATCTTCGATAGTTTCTATATTAATTTACGTATAATAATAGATATTAATTTCTATTATAATTTAAATATATATTTAATATATATTGTATATATATTAAACTTACAATAATAATTCTTGTTTTAATTTAAAATGCTATATAAATTTGTTTTATTTTAAATTTGTTTAAATACAAGATTTATTTCGAGATATAATTAATTTATAAAAATCTTAGTTTAAGTATAAATATAGTATACAACAATATATTGTTAAGAATTTTTATTAAAATAGATAATATTTTTAATTTATTGCTTTTTTAAAGAATACAATTAATTAAAAACAAATTCTTGTTTAATTTCTATAAATTATAAGCTAGATTTATACAATACTTAAACTAAATATAAATTAATTTTTTAAAAAAATTTTAATAAAAAAATTTTCGAATTTTTGTTTGTAAATTAATATTGTTATACAATTTTTTATATTAAGATTATTGTATATATAATATAAAGCAATTTTGCTATATTTTGCGTATAAGTCGAATATAATAGAAAAGATAACAAAATATTTTGCAAAATATTTAGCGCAAACAATATATATACTAGATGTAAATTTAGTTTATATATTATTAAAAATAGTAAATTTTGTTATTTAATTATTGCAATTATATTGTTAATAATTTCTTAAAATATTTTGATAAAATATAATAAATAATAAGTATAATTTTTGTATATAATTAGTATAAAGAATAGAAATTGTTTTTAATTAACAAAAATATAGATATTTAATTGCGTATTATATATATTAATATTAATTTTGTTATTTTTTTAAGAATAATTAAATTTTATATATATTTAGTATATATTAAACTTGTATTAAAATAGAATTAATTGCAAATAAAATTTTTAAAAACTAGATATTTAATAAAGATATAATTTTTTATGCGTTATTGTAATTTGTAGTCTATTAAAATACAAAAATAATTAATATTAATATATACTAAGTTTGCGTTAATAATTTAATTTGTATACTATAGTTTTGTATTAAAAAATAAAAAGTATTTAATTTAATAAATCTATAAAATTAGTTTATAAATAATATAGATAAAATAAAAGTTTATTTTATAAGTTTTTTATATAATAGACTCTTAATTCTTGTATACGTAAATTATAGATTCGAAATATATATAATATATATATTAATTTTGCTATTTTTTAAGAAATTTATAATACTAGATCTTTGTGCAATACTTTAATTGCGTATTAATATTTATTGTATATATTAATTAAGTAAAATATTATTAAAAATTATTAATATTCTTAAATTTAACTCTATTATATACTAAATATATATATAGTATATTTAGATATATATATTTGTAATACTTAATTTCGAAATATTTAAAATTTTAATATTAAATTTTGTTTGCTTTGTTTTTCTTTTTAATTTCTAAAAATAAAAAAGTAATCTAAATAATTTTAAAATTAATTACAATAACAAAGAATTAAATCTAGTTTTAATATAAATTAAAATTATATTTTACTTAAGTTAAATATATATTAGATATATATTTGTTAATTAATATTTTAATAAAGATATTAATTAAGATTTCGACTATTATTATACTTTTTTTATATATAAAATAAAGAATTTTCTTTAAATATATATATAAATATACTAGAATATTATAATAGTTTTGTACTTTTAATACAACTACTTAATTGCGTTCTTTAAAAATAATTGCAATTCTATTAATATTAATAAAATTCTATATATAATAAATATTAACTCAATATATAATAAATATAAAGTATAAAAGAGAATTTATTTTTTTAAGTTTTATAAATAATAATTTGTCAAAATTATTAAAATTTTAATTGTTTAATATATTTTGATTTTTTTAATTGTTTATAGAAGTATTTTTGTTAATATTTTAATTACTTAATATTGTATTTAACTTAATAATATTAATATTGTTAAAATTCGAAATTTGCTTATATATTTAGCAAATATCTAGTATATAATAAGTATAAAATAAATCTTAATTTTATTTATCTATTGCGAAATTGTTTATTAATTTTGATTTGCAAAATTTTTAAATATAAAAGAATTTTTTTTGTTAAAAGATATAAAGATTTTAAAAACAAAAAAATTAATAGTATTATTAAAAAATATATTATTATTAAGATTTAAATTAAATATAGACTAAGTTTAAATATAATATATATGCAAAACAAGTAATTGAATTGTGCAAATATAAAACTATATTAAGTTTATACTATATCTAGAAATAATTTATACTATAACAAAATATAATTTTGTAATATATAAATTTTGTTTTTGAATTTAATTAATTGCGCATTATAGATTTTATACAATTTTAAGAATATTATAAATATAGAGAATTAAGTTTATATCTAGTATATATTAAGAAAAAACAAAATTCTAAAAGTTAATTTTTAGCTAATACTAAATAAAAAGATTTATACTTTATATACTGTACAGGCTTTCGCTGTAATTATCTCTCCATTCTTCTCCCGTGATAAACCGGTGGTCCCTCGGATTTTGATTAGATTACGGTAGAAATCTAGAATAAAAACAATAAGAAACCGGTAAAATCTCGAAAATAAAATTTATCTACCGGTCTCTTACCGGCAGACTCTTGCTTACAATATAAGAGTTGTAGAAATCTTGTAAAAAAACAGAGCTTTTCCGAAGATATCTTCTTGAGTATCAATCAAATATATAAGATAAATAGAGATAAATTACATTTACTTCGGAATTCTTTTATATACTAGACTGAATTTGCAAATCTTTTACAGCTATTTTTTATCAATCTTATTACTTGTAAAAATTATTTTATTTTGTTAAATATATTATTGTCTATAAGTGTATTTCAAATCTCGCACTTCTTCTATTGTGCTAGCTTTGTTTTCAATTCGATATTTTTCTTTTTTTTTGTTTTCAGATCTTTTTTCAGCTTAATATTATTCTGCGTTGTTGTTTGTAGCTTCTTCTCTATATTTTTCAATCTGACTCGCAAATTGGATTTTTCTGATCGCAAAAATATAGATATAATAAGAACAGAAATACAGATAAAAATAAAGACAGAATCGAAATCTGATATAAAAATATAAAATCGAGAAAAATATCTAGTATCAGTGTCGATATCTGTTTGTTTCTAGATTTTCGAGTTCAATATATTTGAGAATCTGTCGTATTACACTTGTCAGCTTTGACATTCTGTAAAAGTCTTTTGCAGCTTATTACTGTCTGTCTATTAACGCAATACGCGAGATAGATATAGATGTCGAAGATATTGCAGTAGTAGTGTCAGCTGCAGAGAATTTAAAGATTCTGAAAATTTTGGCCGAAATAGTTGGCGCAAATTTCTGACACTTTGAAACAGTTAAATTTGATATTTTATTTACTTTCAAAGAGTCTGATAACAATAACGACAAGCGCTTCGATAATAGTATATTGAAGTATACAATAATAAGAACAATCGATATATATAGAAGTTACTGATAACTTCTTGTTAAGAATAGAATTGATACTCAGAATCGATATATCTTTACTTTATTTATTTTGTTAATTTTTGTAGAAGTCGAAAAGACAACTTGATTGTTTGCTCTGATTAATCAAAAAGTTAACATAAAATTGCGAAATTGTTGTTGTATTAATTATTCGATCTATTGCAATATTGTTTGAGCATTGTTCGGAAGAGTCTTTTCAACAAAAAGAGAGAATAAGAGATACTAATTATATTGAATTTCAAATAGATACAGTGTAATAGAATATAAAGCTAGAAATAGACTTTACTCTGTCGTAAAAGTCTTGCTGCGTTAATTATAATTTATTCTCTTTGTAAAAGTCTTGCTGTGTAAATTATACTATAAATTCTATATTATCTTCTATATCTATCGAGAAAAACTTTCTTAAATTCTATTACAAGCAAGTCTTTTACAGACAATACTACGGTATTCAGTCAGTATAATTGTATTGCAGATTTTTGTTGTTTTTGTTGTTTATTGTATTACAAGACTGTTCTCTATTTTTCAGTCTTTTCTTATTCTCAATTTTCTTTTTCTTATTGTTATTCAGTTCCGCTGAACTCGATTCTTCTCTATCAGACATCGTATCAGAATTTTTATCAAAATTTATTTTTAGTTCAGATTTGATAAATCTGAGCACATTTGTTCTTTCTGAATATCAATCTATAATATAATTGTTGTATTTTGTTCTTTTGTAAAGCGCGTTGTGTGCGACTATTCGATAATTGTTTGTATATTTGCTTAACTCTATACTTTTCGAATTATAACGCTAAAATATATAAAGATATAAAACAACAATAATCTGTACAAAGATATCTGCAAAATAATTAGCAACACTTGTAAAAGTCTTTTACGAAATCTATATTTAAGTTATTTAATATTTTTGAAAACAATCTTTTCGAAGTTAACTGCTTCAATATCAAAATAAAAGAGAAATTTCAAATCAGCAATATCTATCTTGTTTGTAATCTTTCTTTTGAATATTTTGTATATACTTAGACTTTTAAGATATATCTTGCGCTTGCGTTTTGCAGCGTTTATTTATTGTATAATTTAAACTACAATTTTCTGCTTAATCTTTTTCTTCTATCTTTTATATATATATCGCATCTTTTTGACAGCATTTTTGTAGATAGAATTTTTGTATAACAAATTCGAAAAAACGTGTCGAATAGATTTGTTTACAAAGCTATTGAAAAAAATGCTGAGATATCAGCAATATACTACAGTATTCAGTTTTTCTATTGTTTCAATCTCTGTTACAGATATTTGAAAGATTAAAGCGTTTTTGAAAAGCGCAAATTGCAACAAATTACCGTATAGACTATTAACAATACAAGTAAAGATATTGTTGATTTGCAAATAACTCTCAGAACAAAAACTAAAAAAGATTTGTATCTGCTAACTGTTATTGTAGAACAAACAAAATTAACTATTGTTCAAAAAAGAAATCTGCAGTATTTCGAATAAGTTTGTTCGACTTTGTACGAACGCTTCGGATATATATAATATTGCTTTATTAGAATCGAAATTAAAGATTTTCGAAACAATTAAAAATCTCGGTTTCTTCTTATTATATATAGAGATTTTTTTCGACTTCTTTTGAATTAATATATTAATGCAAAAAAAATTGTTTAAAAGAGACTTGTAATAATTGCTCGAGAAAATTTTGTAATACAATATTTGAGATATATAATCTGAGAAAGTTTTTCTTAATTCTTTAATTTTTTGATTTAGAAAAATCTTGTTTAATTCGATATTTTCTGTGTTCGTATTTTTTTTATTTTTTTTCTCGAATAATTCAAATATAATTCTGTTATTTTTTGCTGCAATAATAATATCGAAAAATTTTGCTATTGCAGTTTTAAAAACTTTTTTTACAGAAGACTTGAAAAACTTTGTCAAAATAGATTTTAATTGAAAAATATTAAATTTTCTCTTCTTCTATAAAAATACTATTAGTATATTTTATCTATTACAATCGAGACACTTACAACAGAAAAGCTGTTAAAAGACAACTTTTTTTTATTGTTAAAGAGTTTGTTCGAGCTGTTTTTTAATTTTTGCTTACAATAATTATTGCGAGCAAAGAAGATCGCTTCTAATTTATTTTTAGTATTACTGTTGAAAGTCTTTTCCGTCTGAAACGTAAAAATATTATTGTATATTGATTTTACTAATTGCGATTTCAATCTTGATAGTTTCTGACTGTCAGCAAACACTTTTAATAGTCTCTGAATCGAGACTTTTTCTCTCTGAGCGAACATAGCAATAATATAAGAAAAATTGAAGAAACTCGAAGACAAGAAAGTAAGATTGAATTATACTTGCAACTATTCTTTTTTAAACAAACTATTACAGACAGCTTTTGATATCTACGTCTATAAATACAGAAATATCTACTGTATAAGTATTAAATGTTTCTGAATATACTTGAAATTATAATTAAAATATTGCTATCAAATACTGATTTCTTGAGTCTACAATATCTTGTTCGAGATACTGAAGTTGTGTTTTGTAATAGCAACAGTAAATCGACGCGTCTATTTATATTATTTACTATTCTGATTATTCTGTATTTTAATTCTTATCTGCTTCGTCAAAATCTTGATTCTTGCTGCAATCAACTATTGCTCTGAAAAAGTCTTAATTCTCTTTATAAAAGTCTCGAATCTTATTTATTTTACTAGTAATCAAGTTTTTGTTTTCTAAATCTCTTTTTACGTCTATAAAAGTTTTTCGAATATTTGTTTTTATCTACTCTATACTTATTTAAGCTGTCGATACTCTGCTTTTGTAAAAGACTTTTATAGTTAGTAAGCTTATTGATTCAAGCTTTCTACAATATATTTACTATTGCAAGCTTTTTGCAGACAATCAGCTTATTTGCAGTCGATTATCTTATATTGCAGACTTTTAATTCTTGATTAGCTCTGTTGAAAGTCTTCTACAGACAATAAGATTTACTGCAAGTTTTCTACAGATATTACTAATATAATTGTAGAAATTATATTTGTCAGAGATATTTAATTCGACAAGAGAATATTTTTGTACGCAGATTTTTTCGAATAGTTCAATCGAGTAAAACTCAGTAAAACAATGCGTTTTATCGACGTCAAAAAGTTCGATATATAATTTAACAACAATCAATTTGCACTTTTTTTCGAGAAGTTTTGCAAGAAAATTATAGTGTCGGAGCAAATCGAGATTGTCAAAAAGAACAAAATTTAACAATCTCGAGAATCAGATCTTCGCATTGTTAAAATAAGAATATATATCGAAAAACAAAATAGAAGAGCTAAGTTTTCGATCAATCGATTGCAATTAGACAAATTCAAATAGAATTGTATAGATTATTATGTTTTTGTGCTTTTTCAAATTAAGCAAGTCAATATCTATTAAGAAGCTGAGATATTTTTCGGAAAGAATTTTGATAATATTACTGTTACTAGAATAGTCTGACAAGTGTTTAAGCTAAAAAAAGCAATACAAGTTTTCGCACTGTTGGCACAAAAGACAAAAATCAAAAAAGAAAACAAGACTGTTACAGCTTAAGCAGATAGTAAATAGAGTTGCAAGAGTATATCTATATTGCAGTTGTCTACTGATACTCGCGGAGCAATTTTGCAGCTATCTGAGAATATAATAGTGCAGCCGAATACACAGATCGATGTAGATTTCTCAGACAATATCGATATTATATTTAACAATAATCGAATCGATTTTGAAATCGATAAAAATACAAATATCTTTCTGTCTGCAGATCTTGATACAGACAATAACAATAATACAGTTTATTTCGATAACTTCAAAACTCTATTTAATATCGAACAACTAATTGCAAAATATATCTATAAGCAATTCGATCTGAGTAACAACTTTTGAAAGATTGTTTTAATCGATTTTGTTTTGAAGACAAAAGAAAAGTCGAATCTACTTAACAATCTTTTTATAACTTTCAAACATATAAACGAAATAGCGAATACAGAAACAGCTTTGTAACATACACAGATGCAAGTATAACTCAAGATTATTAAAGAGATTGTGTCAAAGAATTCGATCAAAAAAAAGACAATCGATTTTGTACTATTTAACAACAAAACAATAATCAAGTTCGACTTTCAGCAGAAGTAATTTAATAATATTCTATATTAACGTCAGAATATATCAGAAATCTGTATTATGCTTGAAATTCTCTGAAACAACAAAAAAACAATTTATAGAATGCCGGAAATAACATTTAGCAAAACGTTACAATACTGACAATTTCCGGCAATTAAAACGTTAATCGACTTTTGACTCAAGAAACTTATAAAAAATTGTATATTTGCGAATATAGTCGATCTAGACAAGATATAGATTGTAATTTGTTTTTTTTATATATAAATCTTTTTTTTCTATATTGTAGTTTGAAAAACTTGCAATATATAGTTTGAAAAAGACTTGCAATATATAGTCTGAAGAAAACTTGCAATATATAATTTGAAAAAAACTTGCAATATATAATCTGAAAAAGACTTGCAATATATAGTCTGAAAAAGACTTGCAATACACAGTCGACAAGTTTTTTTCAGATAAATCTATTACAAGTCTTTTTTATATCGATAAGTTGTTGCAAGTCTTTCTTATATCAATAAGTTGTTGCAAATTTTTCTTAATATTTTTGACTAATATTCTCTAGCTGATTAATATACGAGCTAAGCAATCGCTTAATAAGCGAAAGTCTGCAAAATCAATTCTTGTTGTAGTATTAGTTTATTTTATAGATTAGTAGATTACCGAATTCGAGACAGTTGCAAAAAATCAATTCGATATCTACAGATATTATAGCAACTATAGAATTGCTGCAATAGAAAATAAAACTATTGTCTCAGATTATCTAGAGAAGAGTTATTTCTTGTTTAATATTAATTGAAAACAAAATGCAAGATCGATTGTTATTACAATATACAAAACTCTAGCAACTCGATATAAATCGGACGCACAAAAGACTGATAGAATTAATCAAGATATATCTGCAACTCAGATTTAACAGATTTTTGCAAATTTTGATTCAAAATAAACAAAAGTTCTCGATAGATATTTTGAGATTCTTGTAACTAATAAAACTTACACAATCAAAAATATACGCTTTCAAATAACAAGAATATTAATATAACTGAATTGCTTTTTCAACTGCTTAATAATTGGAATTCCGACTTTCAATAGTATATCTGATATAACTGAATACTATCTATTGATCGAGACGCGCAATATCGAAGCATAGTAATTCGAAGAATTGTTAAAACAAATAAATATTTATTATTCTGTCAATTTCTTCGACTGATCTAATTATAACAAGATAGTCAAACTGAGAATAACCGAAAAAAAATTTCGAAAATTTATTTTTTTGTTCAGCATACTTTCTGACGTTCAAGAAGCACGTATTGCGCAAGTGTAAAAAAACTGTCTGATTCGACAAATTAATACAAATTGTGTTTCTTTCGATTTACAATTTACGATTAACAATTGTTTTTCTAGAATATATTCTACTGTCGTTAACTGCTGTTATATTGTCGAGAAACAGATCAAATACAAGATTGTTAAAAAAGATTTGCTGAAAAAACTTATTAACAAAAATGCATATATCTATTTATTTTTTGTTTATAGAAAGCTAGAATTGTTAATATCTTGACTAAATTTTCTTAAGATCGACAAAATTGCCGATCTCAAAACTAAAAATATCGAAAAATATCTGCATATCAAGAATTTCGAGCGTCAAATTGTCAGTTTCGCAAAATCAGATCTTAATATTGATAAAAATTCGAAAAATTGAGATTAACTGCCGGCGATAGTAGAAGTCTTGTGCAACAATTTTTCAAAGATGCGAGTTTTGTTTCGGAATCTTCGATTACAGATATATTCAGTTTGAGAGAAATTTGCACTCTTAAAAGTTTTTCTCGAAGTCTGCTACTATAAAAATCTTTTACAGAGCTTAAACTGACAGTTCTGTAGATTATTCGAAACAGTTACAAAACTATTGTGTAATATTATATCTCTGTCGTCTTTTTATATATTCAAATGTTACTCAAGTTTCTCGACATCGACTCTTATATTATAATATTATATATAACTGCCGCTCAGCGTAGAGAGATAGCTCTGAAATTCGATTGCAATTTGTTCAAATACAAAATTTTAATTATATTATATAGTTTGATTTGTACGAAATATAATTTTCAGTATTTGTACTGATATTTGTACTGTTACAAAGTTTTATTTAACAAGAGTATTACTGCTCAAGCTATCGAAAGAAATTGCTGTATAAATTGTTTCAGCAATATAATATATATCTATTTCTACTATATACAGAGAATCTTTGACAATCGTCAAATAATTAACAATATAATAAAAGCTATGCCGCAGATCTTCGCAGAGCTAAACAGAGAGATGTTTTTTAATAAAAAAGACTCGAACAAAAACGTGATTTGCGATATAGAACAATAGATTATAGTAACTGAAGAGTTGACTCGATAAAAGAATTGTCTCAATAATAAAATAATTCGAGAAATTTACTTTCTGTACAAGCTGATAATGTATCTGATAGTTGTATACAAAAGACAATTAATTGTACTCGAGAACAAGAATACTGATATAACAGACGCTGAGAACAACTGATACTGAAAAAGATTTGCAACGGAACAGAGAATTGAATAGATAATATTATTAATTCTGAAGAAAATTTACAATAGAAACTGGAAAAAACTTACAAACAGTATTAAGTAATAACAGATTCTGAGATTTTCGGACGGTTGCAGTATTCAGCTGCAAAAGTTGAAAATCTTTATAGCTACAATAGATAGCAATATAAAGACATTGAAAAAAACTTACAACAGCAAAGTCAAGCTGCTTTACTGTATTTGTAGAAAACTTTTACAGCGCAAGTTTTTGTCAGATATATCTTCTTTAACTTGTTTCTATTTTTAATTTTTTTTCGATTAATTTTTATTTTTAACTCTTTTTCGACTATTTTTAATTCGTTTTCGAACTTACTCAAGACTGAGCTACAGTATCAGTATTATAATTCCGCGGTTTCGAAGACTGAACTTTCTGAAAATATTAATATAGATAGTAAATAATAGTATTCTAAACGCTGCGTTTTTATTCTTACTCTCAATTCCGGCATTATCAGCAATTGGTATAACAAACGTAAACGTTGAGAATTCTCAAGATAATACTTCAGTAAAAGCAGATAGTAATACTGAAAAAGACTTGTTCAATTTATTTTCTGTAAAAAACTTGTTTAATCTATTTTCTGTAAAAAACTTGTTCGATTTATTTTCTGTAAAAGATTTATCTAATCTATTTTCTGAAAAAAACTTGCAAAACTTGCTTAATCTACTTTTAACAAAAGACTTTGTCAGTGTATCAGATAGTAATATACAAATGCAAATAACAGACTACAAGAACAGAAGTGTCAGCGATATTTTCGAAAACAGCAATTTGTTGAAACTTCGAATTGTCTCGAGCAATATCAAATTATCGATTAATAAAAATCTTTTTATTGTAAGTATTTTTTTTACTGCTAGACAAAACTGACATTTACAGATCAGCAACAACTATAATATTTTTCAGAAATCTCAATTACTTACTTTTCGACAGTATTACAATAATTTTCAGTCTGAAAATAACAGTAACAACAATATTTCTATTATACTTGCAGACGCGTTTTCTATATCTACTGTTTACAAGCTATTTTTTCGAGCGCAATCTCTTTCTCAGATCTCTTCGTTTGAGACAGTCGATCTACAATCAGAAAAGAGTGCATTTTTATCTCTATTTTATTTGATTTTGAGATTCTGATTTGAGAAGACTGATAATACAAAAT